>OGNF01001255.1_pt1 | contig 23862 bp, 18 predicted proteins | sample 1573321 | NCBI WGS metagenome assembly OGNF01 (sample SAMEA2581911, study PRJEB24529) | metagenome | biome: Human gut stool | place: China | collected 2011
ATAGTGTTCAGCGAAGCAAGCTTTATATCGGTCGGCAGGTCGGCATTTTCTATGTAATTCATAAAAAGCTGACGGAGAGCGTCCGCCTGCTCCTGATTCGGGGTCATATCGAGAATGGCGTTGAAGCTTTCGCCGAGTGCCGAAGTACTTCCGTTGAAGCGTGAGATGTTGTATATCGCAAGCGAAATGAGGTTTTCGGTCTTGTCATTCATAAGAAGACTTCCCCTCAGCTCATTGAGCAGTGAGAGCATCTCGCCTTTCATTTCGGTGAAGTTATCCTTTGTAAGACCATCCGCAAGCTCGGTGAGCCGTTGTGCAAGTGAGCGTGTCGGTGCGGCAGTATCGGAGAGATAGCGCAGATTTTCCGCAACGGAAGTTACGATGCTGTCACGGGCGGAAGCGTCTGCGGCGGCTTTGGTGAACTGCAGAACAGCCTCGCCGACATCGCTCGAACCCGTTTTCATCAGCATATCCTTCATATTGCCCCAGATAGGGTCGCTGAACGCTGTTGACTGCTTCTCCTGCGCTATCATATCGCCCGAAACGTTTGCAGGCTTGAGCATGACCTCGTTGGCGAATTCCGTCACCTTGTTGAGGACATCGGCAGAGCCGCTTTCGCGCAGAGCGGTCAGCGTTTCCTCGCCGATGATGGAGCGGAGGACGTTTATCCCTGCGGTCGGGTCTTTGGCAGGCGTGATATCGGTGTTGAGCACCGAACCGTCCTTGTTGTCCTGATAGGTGTATTCCTGATCGCGCTCGGTCGATTTCTGGACTTTTGTAGTGTCGCCGAGGTTAAATACCTGGTCGGTCTGAGTCTGCTGAGGGTTGTTTTTCGGCGAAAAATCATAGTTCTTAGGCGCAACAGGTGTTGTAATATTAAGCAGATCGGACATTCTCTATCGCTCCTTAATGATTTTTATTCTGTCAAAAGGGTAAGGTTTATATTTGTGCAAAGTTCACATATTTTTCGAGTTTTCCACACCGATTTTTGTAATTGCAGAGTTTGACTTTCGCTTTCCATTCCTTAAAATCAAAGTGCTGATTTTTGTGCAAAATATACTAAAAAGAATAGAAAAGTTCTCCTGCAAAAGCCTTGTTAAGATGGGAAAAATATTGTATAATGTATATATTGTGAATAATAATGGCTCGGAATTGATCTTTACGGTTCATTTAAATGTTCAGATACCATTATAACACAATTTTTACCGAACGGCAATACATTTCAGCAAGAAATTTTAAATTTGTTGGCGGCTGACCAACCCTTATCCGTGTACGGTTTTATGACACGGCTTGACTTTATCAAAACCAAGCGGAGCGGCAGTGCAGATTCGCACGGGGCGTTCCCCGCAATTATTAATCAAACAGGTAGGTGCTTAAAAATGGCAAAATTTGAAGCCGGTATGGAGTCAATGGTCGATACTTATATATTTGAGACCACTTCCCTGCTGGAAGAACTTGACCAGATACTTATGAAGACCGAGAGTGAACATTCATTCTCGCCCGAAGAGATCAACGAAATTTTCCGAACGATGCATACGATAAAAGGTTCGTCTGCGATGATGGGTCTTGACAATATGTCCAAGCTTGCGCACAGCATCGAGGATATGTTCTATGTTATCCGTGAGGAAAACCCCGTTATCTCCGATATGAACACGCTTTACGATATTCTTTTCTCGGCGTCCGACCTTCTCAAAGCTGAGATCGAACTTATTCAGGAGGACGAATACACACCGACTGACTTCACAGCGATAATGCAGAAGATCGAAGCATTCGCCGCTGTACTTAAAGGCGGTGCTGATGCACCTGCGGCTGCTCCTGCCCCTGCACCTGCGGCTTCCGCTCCTGCACAGACAAGCACAACTGCTGCTTCATCGGCTGCTGATGACGACCTTACCACTGTAAAGGTTACTTTTGACGACGACTGCAAAATGGAAAACCTCCGCGCTCTCCTCGTCGTAAACAAGATCGCCGAGGACTGCGAAAAGCTTGAATATATCCCTGCCGATATCGAAACTAACCCCGAAACGGCAAAGGATATCATCGAAAACGGCTTTATCATAAAGTTCAAGCCTTCTTCCGATATGGATATCGACAGCGTTATCAGTCTTATCGGCGAATGTTCCAATGTAAAATCATACGATATAGTTGAAAGAGGCAGAGTTGTAGAGCTTGTCGGCAAGATAAATGTCAAGGTAACGTTTGAGGAAGACTGCAAAATGGAAAATCTCCGTGCGCTCATCGTTATCAACAATATCAGGGACAAGTGCAAGTCGCTCTCCTACGAGCCTGCGGATATCGAAGAAAACTCCGCAACCGCACAGACTATCATCGACAGCGGCTTTATGATACACTTTGAAGCGGACGACCCCAAGGGCGTTATCCGTGCAATAAACGGCAGTCCGAACGTAAAGCGCTGCGAGATACTTTCCTCCGACAGCACTCCTGCCGCAGCTTCTGCACAGACTGCTCCGACAGCTGCACCTGCACAGGCAGCTGCTCCAACCCCTGCACCTGCTGCCAAGCCTGCCGCACAGCCCGAGAAGAAATCCGTTGAGCAGATCAACAATATGCTCGGCAACAAGGGTTCGGGCGCAAAGCAGTCGCTTATTTCCGTAAACCTCAACAAGCTCGATACGCTCCTTGACCTTGTCGGCGAAATTGTTATCACTGAAGCTATGGTAACCTCCAACCCCGACTTGAAGGGACTTCGCCTTGATAACTTCCAGAAATCCGCTCGTCAGCTCAGAAAGCTCAATTCCGAACTTCAGGACACAGTTATGTCGATACGAATGGTCCCCATTTCGGGCGCATTCAACAAGATGACCCGTATCGTCCGTGATATGAAGGTCAAGCTCGGCAAGGACGTTGACCTTGTATTCGAGGGCGAAGAAACCGAGGTGGACAAGTCCATCATCGACCAGCTCAACGACCCTCTTATGCACATGGTAAGAAACTCTATGGATCACGGCATCGAGGATCACGTTGAGGACAGAATCGCAAGGGGCAAGCCTGCAAAGGGCAGGATCACCCTCTCCGCATACAATTCCTCGAACGAAGTCATCATCGTTGTTGCCGATGACGGCGCGGGCATCAATGCTCAGAAGGTCATTGAAAAGGCTGAAAAGAACGGACTTCTTACAAAGCCGGTAAGTGAATATACTGATAAAGAAATATACAATATGATAATGCTCCCCGGCTTCTCTACCAATGATCAGGTCACCGAATACTCGGGCAGAGGAGTTGGAATGGACGTTGTTAAGAAGAACATCGAAAAGGTCGGCGGCTCGGTTTCCGTTGACTCCAAGTGGGGTGAGGGAAGCCAGTTCATCATTAAGATCCCGCTCTCACTCTCCATTGTTGACGGTATGGAAGTTTCTGTCGGTCAGTCTATCTTCACTATCCCGATAAATTCTATCAGAGAGTCGTTCAAGGTAAAGCCTAACCAGCTTATCAAGGACACCGACGGCAAGGAAATGATAATGATAAGAGGCGAATGCTTCCCGCTTATCAGACTTTATGATATCTATGACCTTGAGCCGAAAACTACAGACCTTTACGAGGGTATCGTTATCCTCGCCGAAACTGAGGGCAAGTGTGCCTGCATCTTCGCCGATGAGCTTATCGGTGAACAGCAGGTCGTTGTCAAGCCGTTCTCCTCGCTTCTCAATAACTTCAACGTCAAGCAGAACGGTATGGCAGGCTGTTCTATCCTCGGCGACGGCTCTATCACTATCATTCTCGATATCGCAAATATCCTCGGCGGATTCTGAGAACCTGTCTTCATAAGAAATGTGTGCGGATTTTCGAGCATAATTTTGTTGCAGACAAGGCAAAAATCCGCAGGCGGGCTTTCGCCCGGCAAGGATTTTTAACGCAGTCTGCGGCAAAATTTGCCGAAAAGACGTGCGCATATGCTTGTGAAGACGGGTTCTAATTTAAACCGCATTGAAAAGAGCCTACGGGAGCTCGTATACAGTCCCGAATAACTCAAAGGAAGATGAATAAAATGAGCGATGAAATTTATACCGCCGACAAGAAAAAGACCTTTACCGCCGACGGAACGGAGATACTTTTCTTCACTATCGGCGAAAAAACATACGGCATTGAGATCGAGTTCATCAACGAGATCATCAGCATTGAACAGATAACAGTCGTTCCGAAGATACCCGATTACATAAAGGGCGTTATCAACCTCAGAGGTAAGATAGTCCCCGTTATCAGCATCAGAAAGCGCTTCGGAATGGAAGAGATCCCTTACGACGACAGGACCTGCATCATCGTTCTCGAATTCGAGAGCGGCGAACAGGTGGGCGTTATCGTTGACCGTGTTCAGGAAGTTATCGTTGCCGACAAGAATATTATCAGCAAGGTTCCCGACAGCAAGAACGTCAACGCAAACCACTATATCAAGAGCATTATCAACTTTGAGGACGATATAAAGCTTCTCCTCGACTGTCATAAGCTCGTTGCAAATGAATAACACTCAATGCGAATAAACTTCGCAACTAATAAAACTTTTTACGGAGCAAAAATAAAATGCTGCTTAAACTTACAGATGATGATTTTTACCGTCTTGTAGATTTTATGAAGAAAAACTACGGGATAAATCTTGAAAAGAAAAGGGTTCTTATCGAGGGCAGACTTTCCAATACAGTTTCCTCGCGCGGATTCAAGACCTTCAAGGAGTTCATTGATTTCGCCTTTGCCGACAAGACGGGAAAGGAAACGATGCAACTTGTCAACAAGCTTACAACCAATCACACATATTTTATGCGTGAGCCCGAACATTTCGAGTATCTCAAAACAACGCTTCTGCCTTATTTTGAAAAGACGAACAAGGACAAGACGCTCAATGTCTGGTGCGCCGCTTCGTCCACGGGTCAGGAGCCTTACACCCTTGCGATGACGATAGATGAATACTTCGCAGGCAAGGGCTGGGTGATACGCATACTTGCGACCGACCTTGACACCGATGTTCTTGCGGCAGCTTCTTCGGGAGTTTACACCGCCGACCAGATGAAGGACGTTCCTGCGGCATGGGTGATGAAATATTTCACCAAGCTCGATGCGAACACCTATCAGGCATCGGATAAGCTCCGCAAGATGATCGAATTCCGCCAGTTCAATCTTATGGATAAGATACCCGTCGGAAGAAAATACGATCTCATAAGCTGCCGTAACGTTATGATCTATTTTGAAATGGACACGAAGAACGCCCTTGTTGAACGTTTCTATGACGTTACCAAAGAGGGCGGCTATCTCTACGTCGGACACGCAGAGAGCGTAGGAAAAGGCACACGCTACACTTACATAAAGCCTGCCATTTACAGAAAAATAAGCAGCGACAAAAAGGTATGAACGGTTTAAGCCATTCATAAGTATATTTCTATGAGTATTAATAAGAAAAAACTGATAATCGTCGATGATTCGAGGCTTTTTCGGGAAGCGCTTGCACAGAAGCTGTCGGAGAGCCATTCGATAGAAGTGATCGGAACTGCAAGCGACGCTTTTGAAGCCAAGGATATGGTTTTCGAGTTGAAGCCCGATGTTATGATAATCGACGTTGAAATGCCGAAGATGAACGGCTTTGAATTCGTCAAGGAGCTTATGTCGCAGTATCCCGTGCCATGCATAATGGTAACATCGAACGAAAATTTTTCCGAAGCCGATGCTAAAAAAGCAGGTGCGGCGGATTTTATGCACAAACCGAGCCGAAACAACGAATTCATAACATTTGCGAGCATTATTGCGACTAAGGCTATCATCGCAGCAGGAAACCCTGCAAATTACAGAAAAAGGTCTGTGTCCGCAAAGGCAGACGGACTTTCCGCTCCGTCTGAGCATACAGCGAGTGCGCTGAAAAAGGCTGTTCCCGAGCTGCCCGACAAAGCAGATATAGTACTGCTCGACAAACGCGCGGCAGAGGGTTACGTTGTGGCTCTCGGTGCTTCAACGGGAGGAACGGACGCACTCGAATGTGTTATAAAATCGTTCCCTGAAAATATGCCTCCGATCGTTGTCGTTCAGCATATGCCTCCGGTTTTTACAAGAATGTATGCGGAGCGGCTCGACAAAAGCTGCGCTGTTCGGGTGCGTGAGGCATCTGACGGTGACAGAGTGCATCAGGGCGACTGCATAATCGGTGCAGGCGGAGTTCAGCTTGAACTGAAAAAGGACGCAAAAGGCTATTTTGTAAAGTGCTACGAGGGCGAAAAGGTTTCGGGACACTGTCCGTCGGTCGATGTTCTTTTCAGCAGCGTTGCCGAAACGGTCGGTGCAAAGACAGCGGCTGCGCTTCTCACGGGAATGGGTGCTGACGGTGCGAGAGGTCTGCTGAAAATCCATCAAAAAGGCGCTTATACTATAGGTCAGGACAAGGAAAGCTGCGTTGTTTACGGTATGCCGATGGAGGCATACAAGCTCGGCGCCTGCACGGAGCAGCTGCCGCTGTCAAAGATAGGCGCTGCGCTCGTTCACAAGCTTGCGGCAGGGTGGAAATGGAACTAATTCGGAATGTGGAATTCGGAATTCGGAATTATGCTTCGCTGTTCCGTCAAGTACACCGAAAACGTAGGGGCGGATTCTATATCCGCCCGATGTAACACACAATTCCAATACACGATTTTGTCGTAAACCATTGTAGGGGACGGGTCGCCCGTCCCGCCGCCGAAAGACGGTTGGCAATAAAAGAACAGACCTATTTCAAAGGAATCATTCCAATGAAATAGGTCTGTTTTGTTATTTGCGTTTGTTAAAAATGCGTCGATACGCAATCTGGACGGGAAACCCGTCCCCTACAAGGTTTATCATTTTTTATGACGAATTAACGGAACATGAATAATTCCGCATTCCGCATTCCGCATTCCGAATTAACTCAGAAGTCTTCGCTTGAATCAGCTTCATCTTCTGCTTCGGGAGCAGGAGCAGCTGCAGGCTCGTCGGAATCGAGCTTGTCAAGCTCTTCGGGTGTTTCGCTTGTGCAGGAACTGCAAGAGCAGTCGTCACAATCGTCATCGCAGTCATCGCCGAAGTACATCTCATCATCATCGTCATAGTCGTAATCGTACTGTTCAAGCTCTTCGTGCTTCTTCATTGCATAAACAGCGGCTGCTGCGCCTGCTGCCGCGGAAACCAATGCGAGAAATACTGCACCGAATCCTTTCATATTAAACAACTCCTTTATAGCGGGGAAGCCCCCGCGGGCAATTCGCGCCGCGCTCCACTTGCGTTGCGCTTTGATTGTAGTGAAAATGAATTTATCGTCGCGGAAAAAATGTATTTTCTGTGCCCGATAAATCACTTTTTTGTGGGGAAGCCCCCACGGGCGATTCGCGCCGCGCTCTGCTGCGTTGCGCTTTGTTTATAGTGAAAATAAGTCCGTGTTCGCGAATAGAATTTTGTTTGCAAGCTTGACAAATCAAAATCTATTGTTAAAAAATCTGAACACCTGTCTATATATTTAATATTATAACACATAAGCTTTAAAAATACAACATTTTTTCGGGATAATGGCAAATTATTTTTATTCAATTTGTGATTATTCGATATAATTATACAATTTGTAATATAAAATACAGGTTTTGCAGTAAATTTACGGAACTAAAATAATTCCGCATTCCGAATTCCGAATTCCGAATTTAAATAATTACGAATTAATTTATCCGTATATCCTCTTAGCCACATCAACGGTTTCCTTGGCGTCCTTAGCATAGAAATCCGCACCGATGCTTTCCGCATATTCGGGCGTGAGGACTGCGCCGCCGACTACTACCTTACAATCGGGATACTGCTCACGGAGAAGCTTTACCGTTGCCTCCATCGAGCAGAGCGTCGTTGTCATAAGCGCCGAAAGTCCGACAAGCTTTACCTTGTTTTCGATAGCCGCATCGACAACAGCCTGATAATCAACATCACGTCCGAGGTCAATTACCTCATAGCCATAGTTTTCGAGCAGAACTTTTACGATGTTCTTTCCGATATCGTGAATATCACCCTTTACCGTTGCAAGAACTACCTTACCCTTTACAACGGGCGCGGAGTTGTTCATTATCATATTGTTTCGGATAACTTCAAACGCCGCCTGCGCAACGCCTGCGGACATTATGAGCTGGGGCAGGAAGATCACGCCCTTTTCAAAGTCCTCGCCTATCTTGTCGAGCGCAGGAATGAGGATATTATCGACAATTTCCATTGAATTTGTCGTCTGTAAAAGCTCCTCCGTGACCTTTGCGCCCTCGGCTTTAAGTCCGTTCTTCACGCAGTACATAAGATCGTGCGTTTCGCCGCCTGCGGCTTTCGGAATAGGACTTGGCGGCGTCTTTTCACCTGCATAAGCCGCGATGAATTCTACCGAGTTTACATCTATCGCGGTGAGAAGTCGGTATGCGCGAACCGCGCCCGTCATTGAAGCAACGTTTGGGTTCATTATCGGCAGGTCAAGTCCGTTCGTAAGGCACATCTGCAGAAAGTTGCAGTTGATAAGCTCACGGTTCGGCAGACCGAACGAGATATTTGAAACGCCAAGCACGGTTTTAAGCCCAAGCTCCGTTTTTACTCTATGCAAAGCCTCGACCGTTTTCATAACGTTAGCCTGCTCTGCCGAAGCGGTGAGGGTCAGGCAGTCGATAAAGATATTCTCCTTTGAGATACCCATTTCAATTGCCTTGTTCATAATGCGTTCGGCTATTTCAAAACGCTTTTCGGCGGTTTTCGGGATACCGTCTTCGTCAAGGGTAAGTCCTACAACTGCCGCGCCGTATTTTTTTACGATAGGGAGAATTTTTTCCATTGAGCCTGCTTCACCGTTCACGGAGTTGACGATAGCCTTTCCGTTGTAAACACGCAGAGCGGCTTCGATAACCTCGGGAATAGTCGAGTCGATCTGCAGCGGCAGGTCGGTAACGCCCTGAAGAGCCTTAACGGTGCGTACCATCATTGCCTTTTCGTCAATTTCGGGCAGACCAACGTTTACGTCAAGTATCTCTGCGCCTGCCTGCGACTGCTCGATAGCCTGACCGAGGATATAGTCGATATCACCCTTGCGGAGAGCTTCTTTGAAAAGCTTTTTGCCCGTCGGGTTGATGCGCTCGCCGATTATTCTCGGCTGATTTATAACAACGACCTTTTCGGCGGAGCAGACAGCGGCTTCGCACATCGGGGTGTTTTTCTCATATCTGAGCGGTTCAAGCGCCTTTTTGAGCGCACTGATATAGTCAGGGTTCGTTCCGCAGCAGCCGCCCGTGAGCTTTATGCCGTACTTGACAAGCTTTGCGGCACTCTCGGCGAATTCTTCGGGGGTAACGTCATATTCATTCGTTACGGGGTTCGGAAGTCCTGCGTTCGGCTTTGCAACTATCGGGAGCTTTGTCCATTTGGAAAGCTCCTCTATAATTGGAGCAAATTCACGGGGACCGAGCGAGCAGTTCACGCCGACAGCGTCTGCACCCAGACCTTCAAGCGTAAGAGCCATTGCGCCGACGGAACAGCCCGTGAATGTGCGGAGATTCTGCTCGAATGTCATTGTCACGATAACGGGGAGGTCGGTATTTTCCTTTGCGGCGAGGAGTGCAGCCTTTGCTTCGTAAAGGTCGGTCATCGTTTCGATAACGATAACGTCCGCGTCCTTTCCTGCGAGCATTTCTTCCTTGAAGTAGTCGTATGCCTCCTCAAATTTGAGAGTTCCTGTCGGTTCAAGCAGCTGACCGATAGGACCTACGTCAAGAGCAACAAGTGCCTTGTCCCCTGCGGCTTTCCGTGCATTTTTTATAGCCGCGGAGATAAGCTCGTCAACGGTCTTTCCCGTTTCAGCCATTTTATATGAGTTTGCGCCGAAAGTATTCGCATAAACTATCTGCGAACCTGCGTCAACATAAGCCTTATGCACCGAGGTTATAAGCTCGGGGACATTAAGGTTCAGAAGCTCGGGGACTTCGCCCGTTTTAAGTCCGCTCTTTTGCAGCATAGTTCCCATGCCGCCGTCAAGAAATACGAACTCATTTTCCTCCAAAAGCTTATAAAAGCGTTCTTTTTTATTCAATATGTACACCTGCTTCCATTTTTGCGGTAGGTGCAGCGATCTCTCATTGAGCAGACGGCGCAGCCTCTCCTTTTTTTCTCTATCGGTTCTTTCGACAGCCCTATCACCGCCGTTACGGACTTTCTCGGTATCATTATGAAGCTTTCGCTGACGTTCAAGCCAATTTCCCGGGAAGCGTTCACGGCATCGACAAACTTTTTCTGGCAGTCTATCGGCATATCGCCGTAGCCGGGGGAAAATCTCCACGTCATATTCATTTCGGGAAAGCTTTCCCTTATGACTTCCTCGGCTTTGTTGCAGACCTGCTCTATAGCACAGCCTGCCATTGCGTCAATTACAACAGCCGCCGCCATATCGGAAACCTGCTCGGTGCGGATAAGCCTGTCGACATCTCCGCCAATAGTTGCCGCGAGCAGCACGGCTTTTTCGCAGGACGCAAGGTGGCGGCTTATGTCTTTCCCCGAAAGCACAAGCTCCGAGTCGGCTAAAGCAACTTCGTCCTCGGTCATATTGTCAATATCAAAAACTCGGAACGTGAATTTTCCGTGCGCCGCCGCAAGAAGCTTTTTTTCACAGCTATCCATAAGTGCCGAAAGGTTCTCATCGGGAGTACTTCCTCCTGCGGCAAGGTATCTCAGCGCTTCCGCGCGGCTGATAGGTTCGATCTTTACCGTATTCATTCTTTTTCCTTGTGGGGATGCCCCACGGGCTGTTCGCGCCGCGCTTCACTTTGTTTCGCTTGTTTGCGTTAAAAATAAGCTTGCGTTCGCGAATATGGCTTTATTGGGCATCATAAAATAAATGCCCACTTATTACATATATTTACTCGGTATAACTCAGACAGATCACGAATGTTCTGTACAAGATGAAAAGCAGAAAATGCCGACCACGACAATGATCGGCTTTTCCGAAAAATTTTTATGCGAACGGATTCTCCGTCCTGTAAAGCATACCCTTAGGCTGATTGAAGCCAACGCTCTGCACTCCGAGGTAACGGAAAACGTTGAAGAGCGCCTTTCCGTTGTGCGCGAATGTTACTGCGCCGTGGTGAGGGAATCTGCCCTCGATGAGAACGTGGCGGTAGAATCTGCCCATTTCCTTTATTGCGAAAATGCCTATGCCGCCGAATGAACGGGTTGCAACGGGGAGAACTTCACCCTCTGCAACATACGCTTTAAGCTCTGCATCGGCGTTGCTCTGGAGGCGGAAGAACGTGATCTCGGACGGAGCGATATCGCCCTCGAGAGTACCTCTTGTGATATCGGGTTCTTTATCGGGTTCAAGTCCGCGGTGCATAATGAGCTGATACTTCATTTCCTTTGCTGAAAGCTTTTCTGCGGCTGTGTTTCCGCAGTGGAAGCCCATAAATGTATCTGTGAGGGAATAGTCGAATCTGCCCTTTATCTCTTCGTTGTAGAGGTCGGCAGGGACAGTGTTGTTGATGTCGAGAAGAGTTACAACATCGTCCGAAACGCACTGACCTATGAACTCGCTCACTGCGCCGTAGATGTCAACTTCGCAGGCGCAGGGTATACCCTTTGCGGTAAGGCGGCTGTTGACATAGCATGGCACAAAGCCGAACTGCGTCTGGAATGCAGGCCAGCACTTGTTTGCGAATACGACATATTCTCTCGAGCCCTTGTGAGCCTCTGCCCAGTCGAGAAGAGTTATCTCAAACTGCGCAAGCTTTGGCAAAATTCCGGGCATCTTGTTGCCTGCACCAAGCTCGCTTTCCATTTCCTTTACAACGCCGTCAATGCGTGCATCGACTGCATGTTCGTTGAAAGCGGCGAAAAGGTCAAGCTCGGAGTTTTCTTCGATCTCAACGCCGAGGTCATAAAGTCTTGCGATAGGTGCATTGCAGGCAAGGAAGTCCTGCGGGCGCGGACCGAATGTGATGACTTTAAGGCTCGCAAGTCCGAGCACTGTCCTTGCAACAGGGATAAAGTCGGCTATCATATCCGCAACTTCGTAAGGGTTTCCAACGGGATATTCGGGTATGTAAGCCTTGACATTGCGAAGCCCGAGGTTGTAGCTTGCGTTGAGCATACCGCAGAAAGCATCACCTCTGCCGTCAACGAGGTTATCGCCGAATTCTTCCGCTGCCGCTGCAAACATAACGGGCAGACCGAACTTCTTGGCAAGGAGAGTTTCAGCCGTTTCGGGTCCGAAGTTTCCGAGATAAACCACAAGTGCATTGACACCTGCTTCTCTGAGGTCATCAAGAGCGCAGAGCATATCGTTCTCGTTCTCGACAGTTACTGGACATTCGTAAATGTCGATATTCTTTTCTTTGCAAGCCTTGACAACGCTGCTTCTTCTTGAAGCGGAGAGAGATTTCGGGAAACAGTCACGGCTCACAGCCGCAATTCCCAGCTTTACGGTTGGCATATTCTTCATAACATTTTCGTCCTTTCAAAAAAGCGGCACAGTCCCACTGCACCGCTTTTGATCTACATTATTTATGCGTTGGGATCACGTGGTTTCGGGCGTCGAGATAGCAACCTCGCTCTTTACGTCCTTTTCGGTAAGCTCGATCTTGAACTCGGTAGCATAGTAACCTGCAACATCGTTGACCGTATCGTATGTGAGCGTCATTGAGAACACAAGGTCATAGCTGCTTGCGGATATCTTCTGGCTGTAAACGAGCTCCATATCGATATCTTCCGTGCCGACCATTGTTCCGCCTGCAACAGAACCCTCGTCAACGCAGTGCTTGTTGACAAGCTCGACCGTCTTTTTGTCGAAATAATCCTGAGCGGCTGCTCGGTCTATAAGGCAATGGACTTCCTCACTGTAGCCTTTGAGATAGATCTCATCATCGCCCTTTTTCGTCTTGAAATTATATGTAATTATCGAATCATCGGAATAGTAATACTGATCCTCCGCAGGAACAAGCGCCGAGACTTCGGCATTAAGGTCTGTATCCGGATTGATGCTCCAGATAGTGGTATCATCGTCCCAGTAAAGCTCCACCCCGTCGGGCTGCATCGAAACTATCTTCGTAAGGGGCATATCGAGCTTTATTTTTGTGAGTATTCCGTTATATGCTGTTTCATCAGCCGATTCCTCGCTTCCGCAGGCTGCAAGAAGCATTACGCAGGTCATAAGAGAAAGCATTACCGCCAAAATTCTTTTCATTGTCTTCAACCGTCCCTTTATCATTAAGAATAGCGCAGAGGTAGTTGTTTAAACTGCACAATAAAACGTTTAAGATATACAAGGGTGCATAAAATTTCCGTGTAAACGTTTAAAGGGCGCAATACTCTGCATTTACTCTATATTGTAATACAAAAACACGAAAAAGTCAACGAAAAAATCTAAATTTCTCTTGAAGAAGTGATTTTGTTATGATAGAATAAAATCAAAGCAAATATCGCTCAGAAAGGAAGTTTTGCCAATGTCCGAATTCAATGAAAGAAAAGCAAGGGTTTTTGACGCTTACGAAAAGCTCATCAGCCGCAAAAACGAAAAAACCGATTATATGGGCGGTGCTTATGACCGCTATAAGTACCCCGTTCTCACAGCCGATCACGCTCCCGTTATCTGGAGATATGACCTTGACCCCGAAACGAATCCGTTCTTTATGGAACGCCTCGGCATCAACGCAGTCCTCAACTCGGGCGCTATCGAGCTCAACGGAAAGTTCTACCTCGTCGCAAGAGTAGAGGGCAACGACAGAAAGTCATTCTTCGCAGTTGCCGAGAGCGACAGTCCCGTTGACGGTTTCCGCTTCTGGGATTACCCCGTTCTTCTCCCCGATACCAACCCAGAGGAAACAAACGTATATGATATGCGCCTTACCAAGCACGAGGACGGCTATATCTACGGCGTGTTCTGCTCCGAAAGCAAGGACACATCGTCCAACGACCTCTCCGCCGCAGTTGCGCAGGCAGGCATCGTCCGCACGAAAGACCTCAAAACATGGGAAAGACTTCCTAACCTTAAATCAAAGTCCCCACAGCAGAGAAACGTTGTCCTCCACCCCGAATTCGTAAACGGAATGTATGCATTCTATACCCGTCCGCAGGACGATTTCATTCAGACAGGCTCGGGCGGCGGCGTTTGCTTCGGCCTTGCAAAGGATATCACCAACGCCGAGATCTGCACAGAGGAAACCGTTATCTCCCCAAGAGTTTACCACACTATCACAGAGGTAAAGAACGGCGCAGGCGCAGTTCCTATAAAGACACCAAAGGGCTGGATACATATTGCCCACGGCGTAAGAAATACAGCCGCAGGACTTCGCTACGTTATCTACGTATTTGCGACCGACCTTAACGACCCTTCCAAGCTCATCGCATCGCCATCGGGACTTTTCATCGCTCCCCACGGTGAAGAGCGCGTAGGCGACGTTTCCAACGTTGTATTCACCAACGGCGCTATTGTTCGTGAAAACGGCGAGGTTTATATCTACTACGCTTCTTCCGATACAAGAGTACACGTTGCATCAACAACGATAGAAAAGCTTATGGACTATACATTCAATACCCCGTCCGACCCGCTCCGCTCCGTAGACTGCGTAAAACAGAGATATGAGCTTATCTCCAGGAACCTCGAATATATGAAGAATCATAAGAACTAAAAGAGCGAAACGCACTCCGCAGACAGTGTAATACCAACAAATAAAACAGGCGCAATTCACATAATGTCTAAACTGTGAATTGCACCTGTTCTTTTTAAACAACAAATTAGAGTATTTATTTCAATTAATTGACAAAACACCTCATAAATGGTAAAATACAATTATGGGCATACCAGAAACGGTAGGCGGTCGATTAAGCAAAGCCAATCAAAGCGAAGCGTTCGTTTCGCCGTTTTTCAAAATGTACGAGTATCCTCTTTTGAGGACATTTTGAAAAACGGCTGTAACGTATTGATCGGCTTTGCTTTTGCTCCCTGAAAGGGGGCGTTGCTATGGGTGTTATCGAGGTACTTACGCTCGGTCTACTTATTTGCGCTGTAATACAGATCATGCAAAATAGCAATAAAAAGAAGTAACCGCCCAGTCTCTCAATCTTGGCGGCTACTTTTTCGCTAAAACTCGGGAGCGACCGTCTATCGGTATGCCCTCTTTATATTTATATTATAAGACTTTTGAACACTAATGTCAAGAGTTTTGCCGTAATTTCGTGAGTTGCTAACGGGAGGATATAAAACCTGTACCTATGAAAATCAAGTTTTCGCCGTAAACCTGCGGAACAAAATAATTACGCATTAAGCATTACGAATTACGCATTATAATAATTTCGCATTCCGCATTCCTAATTCCGAATTATTCTTCAAGATGTCCCGGCATCTCGAACCAGAATGTGCTTCCGACGCCTTTTTCGGAGCGAACGCCGAATTCGTAGTTGTGGCGCTGAAGTATCTGCTTTACTATCGAAAGTCCAAGTCCCGTGCCGATGACTTCACGCTTGCTCTTTTCCGTTCGGTAGTAGCGGTCGAAGATGAGCGGTATCAGCTCGGGGTCGATGCCTGCGCCCGTGTCGGTTATCTCGATTCGGACAAGCTTTTTCTTCTTGACTATCTGCGTGATATAAACGGTCTTGTCCTCTCCCGTGTAGTTGACGGCATTGTTGATAAGGTTGTAAATTACCTGCTGTATCTTAACAGCATCGGCTTTTACGATGAAATTCTGCTCGGCAGAAACGATAAATGTGTAGCCTTTCTGCTCGGAAAGCAGGGTGTAGCGCTCCATTATGCTCCGTATCGTGTCGGTGATGCAGAACTCCGTTTCAGTCATTTCGAGGTTGCCGCTTTCAAGCTTGGAAAGGTCGAGGATATCATTGACAAGCGTTGCAAGACGGTCGCTTTCTTCGATGATAACGTTGAGATGCTCGGCGCGCTTCTGCGGATTGTCGCCCGAAATATCGCGTATCATTTCGGCATAGGCTTTTACCATTGTCAGCGGCGTTCGCAGGTCGTGCGAAACGTTTGCGATAAGGTCACGTCGGAGAGTATCGACCTTTGAAATTTCCTCCTCCGCACTGTTCAGCGTGTCGGCAAGAATTTCCGTTTCCTCATAACCGTGTCCGTCAAAGACAACATTATAGTTTCCCTCGCCCATTTTCTTTGCCGTTTTCGTAATGCGGACGATAGGCGCTTCGATAACGGACGCGAGAAAATAAGCAATGATAAGTCCGAGCAGAAGCAGGATAATGCCTATCCAGTATATCTGCCGTTTGATGATATCGGCGGTCGATTTGAGCGGCGCGAGCGAGGTGTTGAGGTAAATATAACCCTCGGGGTCATCGACCGAGCCTATGACCATAACGAAAAGCAGTGTGTTCGTGTTGAAGCGCGGGTTGTTGACCTCGGCGTAGTAGTAGCCGTTATTGCTCGCAAGAGCCTGATTTCGGTATTTGAAAAGATTAAGGCTGTAAACGCCGTGGATAAGACAGTTGTTCGCCATCATATCATAGGAATAGACCGTGTAGCCGTCGGCATCTTGAATAAGGATACACATATTATTATTGTATGCCGTGTTGTCAAGCTTTTCGGTAGTCAGTCCGTCCTCGTTCCAGCCTTTGAGGATATACGAGGCGATAGAAACGATGTCCTTGGTCTTTTTGCTTTTGTAGTTCGCCTCGAGCGAAACACCGAACGTGAACCACAGCAGTGCAAGGATTCCCGTTATAAAGATGACGAAGTACATCCATATCGCCGTTTTTAAGTTCAGAAAGCTTTTATGTTGTTTCAAACTTATATCCCATTCCTCTCAGAGTTTTGATGAACTTGCGGTATTCGCCGAGAGAATTTCGGAGCATTTTTATATGTGTATCGACCGTTCTGTCATCGCCGAAGAAGTCGTAGCCCCATACTTCTTCAAGAAGCTTTTCACGGGAAAGAGCGATGCCCTTGTTCCGCACAAGGTAGAAGAGCAGGTCATATTCCTTTGGAGTGAGCGAAACAGGCTTGCCGTCAACGCTGACCTCTCTGCCCGTTACATTTATCTCAAGACCCTCGTAACGGATGATATCCATAGGCTGTTCCTTTGCGGCTGCGCGCTTTAAGACAGCTTTTATTCTTGCAAGAAGCTCCTTGGGGGAGAAAGGCTTCACAACATAGTCGTCAATGCCTATCTCAAAGCCGAAAAGCTTGTCATATTCCTCGCCCCTTGCCGAAAGCATTATGACGGGTATCTGCTTGGTCTTGCGGATCTCCTTTATCGCCGAATAGCCATCGAGCCTCGGCATCATTATATCCATAACGATGAGGTCGAAATCTTCCCTGCGGCAGATCTCGACAGCTTCCATTCCGTCCTCAGCCTCAGTGACCTCGAAGCCGTCAAATTCGGCGTATTCCTTAATAACATTTCGTATCATTTTTTCATCGTCAACAACAAGTATTCTCTGCATAATGTCATCTCCTTGATTTTTAACGAAAGAACGCATTAAACCCATATGTTTTATCCGTTTTCTATGACTTTTCAAGCGTCTTTCCTCCTATATCTAATGCTTATCCAATTACATTATCATTTTAATTTAAAAATAAGTTTACCACGAAAATATGAAAGATATGTGAAAATTCAGCGTATTTTTAAGCTTTTATTATCATTGCCTTGACAAAATGCGAAAATAAGAGTATCATTACCTTAGAATAGTATGGCAAAATTGACTTGTTTTGTTCAGTTTTACCTTTTGATAGACACCTTTTTATATTCTGCCGCAAAACATTTATATTCAGCAATGCGTCTTTTCAATTGAGCAGCTATTATTTCAAAGGGGAGAATTATATGAAGAAAAGTTATACGGGGCTTATCATCGCCCTTTCTTATATAGCGTCGGTAATGGCGGCGCTTATCGTGGCGGTAAATCTGCCCGAATACACAGCGGCGGTCGTTGTGATGTATCTTTTGCTGGCGGCTGTTTCGGCCGTTATCCTCTGCGCAGTGATGAAGCGCAATGAGCGTATGAAGATCGCAAAGCAGAGAAGCTACCTTTCCGACATTGTTCAGAGCCTTAACGCTATGGCTATCGTCTGGGAGAGCAACTTTCACGAGATCGAGGTCAACTCTGAGCTTACAACCGTTACGGGTTATACCGCCGACGATCTTCGCGACAATGCAAAGAACATTCAGAAGCTTCTCCCGAAGGACGCTTTTGCGCCGAGTTTGCAGGCTATAATCAACAACCGTGACGAGGAGTTTTTTGTGACCTCGAAAACGGGCGCAAAGGTCTGCACTATCTGGAATACCTCGCTTATGTTCGTTGAAAAGCGCGGCAAGCAGACACCTAAATATATCCTTCTTTCGATAGGTCATGACCTTTCGGAGAATGCCAAAATGAAAGAAGAGCTTACAAATTATGCTCATGCGCTCGCTTCGTCCGAAAGCCGCTTCGCAATGGCTATGGAGTATTCGGGCGTAGGTCTTATGCTCAAAGATGCCAACGACTACAGACTTTATACCTCCGAGCAGTTCCGTCAGATGGGCGGCTTCGATTCGGAATATATCGGCTTTGACGAGTTGAAATCACTCATTTGCCCCGATGACCGAATTGTTGTCGAAACATTAAGACGTGCAATGACGGCGCAGACCCCAACAAAGTCAGGCGAGATCTATTCCGTTGAATTCAGAATGAAGCCCAAGAACAGCGATTCCTACCGCTGGCTCCAGTACCGCTATAAAGTAACTCCCTGCGCAAATATCCTTATGTCAACGATAGGCGGCGCAGTTATCGATATCAACGATGACAGGGAAAAAGACCTTATCATCGAGAAAATGGCTTATATCGATGAAATCACTCAAATTTACAACCGCAACAAGTTCATTGTCACGGGTGAAGAAATATTCCGTCTTTATGATTCCGTTGACGGTCAGGAGCTCGACTACTGGATAATCGTTTTCGATATCGATGATTTCCACATCATCAACGACACCTGCGGATATCAGAACGGCAATATGCTCCTTAAGGAGTTCGGCTCTATCCTCAATAAGGCTCTCAGCACTCTCGGCGAAAGTTCACTCGGCGCAAGAATAGGCGGCGATAATTTTGCCATTATAGTAAAGGACAACGGCGATGACGAGCTTCCCGTAGGACTTGTAAAGAGCATACAGAAGGACTTTGCCGCATTCTCCGAGGAGAATTTCTCAACGCAGACTATCACTTGCTCCGCAGGCTACTGCAAAATGTCGGACGGCGGAAACGACTTTCTCCAAGTCCTCGACCGCGCCGAATTCGCACTCTCACATTCGGACGATACAAAGGGCAGCATAGTCCGCTACGACCGTGAGATACACGATCAGATCATCAAGAGCAACGCTATCGAAAAAGAGCTTGCAGCTGCTATCGACAACAACGAGCTTGTGCTTTATTATCAGCCGAAGATCGATCTCAACACGGGCAGGCTTACGGGTATGGAAGCGCTTATCCGCTGGGTAAAGCCGGACGGCACTATCGTTCCTCCGGGAAACTTTATCCCTGTTGCCGAAAGTTCAATGCTCATCACGAAGATAAGCCGCTTCGTTCTTTACACCGCCTGCCGCCAGAACAAGGAATGGCAGGATAAGGGTTATCCGCCGATAACAGTTTCGATAAACCTTACGGCTGTTGATTTCTATCAGACCAATGTTACCGAAAATATCAAGAGAGCGCTCGAAGAAACGGGTATGGAACCGCAGTGGCTCGATGTTGAGCTTACCGAATCGCTTGCGCTCAAAGACATCGACCACGCCGTTGCGCAGATGAACGAGATAAAATCACTCGGCATCAAGCTTTCAATGGACGATTTCGGAACGGGTTATTCTTCACTCAGCTACATTCAGATACTTCCTATCACACTGCTGAAGCTCGACCGCTCGTTTGTAATGTATCTTGAAGATGATGAGATTTCACGGGAGATCGTCTCGGCTGTTATAAGAATTGCAAAATCAAAGAAGATCGAAACCATCGCCGAGGGCATCGAAACTCCGGGTCAGGTGGATATACTCAAACAGTCGGGCTGCGACCTTGCGCAGGGCTTCTTCTTCGGAAAGCCGATGCCTGCGGATAAGTTTGAAGAATTTATGAAGATGAAAGCAGAACAGGCTAAACGTGAAGAACAGAAAAAGTCTGCCGAGCAGCTCGCTGATGCGAAGGTCGGCGTAAAGTAACAAAATCCCCCGAGCTAAATTATATGTTGAAAGGATTGGTCCAATATGGCAAAGAGAAGAATCGGTATCCTTACAAGCGGCGGAGACTGCCCCGGTCTTAACGCAACTATCAGAGGCGTGGCGAAAGCCTGCTTCGAGGAAATGGGAGAGGACAACGTTGAGATCGTCGGCATACAGAACGGCTATTACGGACTTATCAACAACATCGCAAGAGAGATGAAGCCGTCCGAATTTTCGGGCATTCTCACTCAGGGCGGAACTATCCTCGGCACAAAGCGTCAGCCGTTCAAGATGATGTCCGTTATCGAAGAGGACAACGTTGATAAAGTCAAGGCGATGAAAGACACCTACAAGGCTCAGAAGCTTGACTGCCTGCTCACACTCGGCGGCAACGGCACACACAAGACCGCAAACCTCCTCTCCGAAGAGGGACTTAACGTCATCGGTCTTCCAAAGACTATCGATAACGATATCTTCGGCACGGACGTAACATTCGGTTTCCATACAGCCGTCGATACAGCTACCGATGTTATCGACAGACTTCATACCACAGCCGCTTCGCACAGCAGAATTCTTATGGTCGAAATAATGGGCAATAAAGCAGGCTGGCTCACACTCTATTCGGGCATCGCAGGCGGTGCTGATATTATCGTTATCCCCGAGATACCATATAATACGGAAAGCATCTGCGCAGCTGTTGAAAAGAGATCAAAGGCAGGAAAGACCTTCTCAATAGTAGCAGTCGCAGAGGGCGCATTCGATCAGGAAGAAGCAAAGCTCAAAAAGAAAGAGCGCGCAAAGCGCAGACAGGAAGCGGGAATCACAACCGCAACATCAAGACTTGCCGCACAGGTGCAGGCTGAAACGGGCATTGAAGCAAGAGTCTGTGTTCCGGGACATATGCTCAGAGGCGGCAGTCCGTCGGCTTATGACAGAGTTCTCGCAACAAAGTTCGGCGTAAGAGCCGCAAGCCTTATCAAATCGGGCAAATACGGCTACACAGTAGCAATGGTAGACGGAAAGATCACAGAAAACAAGCTTTCCGACATTGCAGGCAAGACAAAATTCGTAACTCCCGATCACCAGCTTGTTATCACGGCAAAGGAACTTGGGGTTTCGTTCGGAGAATAAATTAATTGATCGCCGATCATTATAACGGTAATGGTCGGCGATTGGTTTAAGGTACCGTTTCCAGAAATCTGACAAAATCAGACGGTATTTTACAGATTTTATTGTGATAAATTGATATTGCTTTTTTCTGACAAAATGTTACAATATAAATGTACACATTTATGGAATATAATTCCGCTTGTACAGACATTATTTTAACATTGAAAGGAAGCAATTACAATGGCAATCAGAACAACATCAACCACAGCAAGAAGCAGCTCATATTCAACACAGAGAGCGCCGCAAAAGCCCTCATCGGCTCAACGTTCGAGTTCGACCCAAAGAGCAAGCACACCAACACAGAGCAAGCAGACATCTTCCGCACCAAGGCGCGATACATTCACTTATTCTTCGCCAACGGCAAAGCAGACAGCACCAAAGACTTCAACAGCAAAGACAAGCACGGCTTCAAAAAGTTCTCAGGCAAAGACATCGACCGCAAAGTCGAACACGACTGCCAAAACAAGCAGTTCAAAGACCGTTACAAAAGCCAAGTCAAGCCCGACTGCAAGCAAAGCAAAACGTGATTCGTTCGAGTTTTCTTCGGAGGCTGTGAAAAAGAGCGTGCAGTCAGCAAAGAGTTCAAAGTCATCGGCAAACAGCAAAGCGGCAACAAAAAGCAGCGCCCAAAATTCTGCTAACGCTCAGACAAAAAAGACTGTAAAAAACAATTCGTCAAATAAAAATACGGTTTCGGGTTCTGCTTCAAAAAGCAACAAATCATCTAAAAATAAAGTTCCTGAGGGTTTGAAGCTGCATTTGCAGCATACCAACGACCCAAAGCAAAAGGCGGGAATGAAAAAGACGATAAAAGATATTGAAAACATCAGTTCCTCTGAAAAGGCAGACAAAAAGAATAGAAAAAAAACATATATCTCTCCAAATAAAACAGAGGTATCGTCCGGTATCGAATTTAGCATAGACGACATTTTAAAACTTGATGGTTCTACGGTATTTGTTGTTAACGATGGCAAATATGAAAAGGGTGAAAATGTTGTTGTTGATATAGATAAAAATCGTGCCGAGATAATTATGACAACAAGTAATGAATTTAATATAGACCCTACTCTTATAATAGCGGTAATGGCTCACGAAAGCAGATTCCAACCTAATAGTTCCAGTGGATTAGCTTCTGGATTAATGCAAATTAACAATCAATACTTTCCAACGTTTGCTTCTGACAATAAAGAATTAATAAAAGATTTGGGAGGGGATTATACAAATATATACGATGAAGTGTCAAATATAGTTTCATGGGGAGCTGCGTATAGTTCTTGGGTAGACATATATGGCGACAACAAAGATTCACTCAAAGCTTTAAGGCAAGGAAATAAAGGGAATGGTTGGACTTCTGCTGCTAGCCAAAATGCAGAAGAATTTATTGATATAAAAAGACAATTAGAAGAAAATATTAAATAAAGACGGGTGATTTAGATGAAGATTGTTAAGATTAGCATACTTTTTTTCTCTTTTGTATTCTTATTATCTTCCTGTAAAAATCGAAATGAAACAAATACAGTCATCTCAAACGATTTATTTCCTTATGAAGCAATATCCGAATATAAAGAAAAACTGAATAATGAATACTCTCCGTTTGTTGTGAACTCAACCTACTATTCATCTGAATTTGATTTCAACAGTGACAATATAAACGACTATACGTTTGCGTATACACTGTATTCACAATTTAAATTTGTTATTTTTGACGGAATCAGTGGAGAAATTATATTTGAAGAAACAATAATGATGGATTTCATACCGTCAAAAACCATCTGCGAAATTTATTCTGATAACAATGGTGATTTTGCAGAACGATTTACATCCAAAATTCAAAAGGCTGCTTATTCTGAAATTACAGAGACAATTCAAATAATTACAAATTCACAAACATATATGTTTGAAGCAGTGTATGATAAAGATACAGGCAAGTTCATGCACTGCTATGATAAATATAATTCTTTTTAACTGTTTTTTCTTCAAGCTTCATGATTTTCTCCAAAAGAAAAGGGGCAACCGAGGAAACGAATTTTCGCCCAAGGTCACCCCCGTTTTTAAAAATGATTATTTGTCGTCGCCGTCGTCCTCGTCGTCAAAATCGAACTCAAGAGTCTCGCCGCAAGCGGGGCACTGAATTGATTCTTCATCAAGAACACTCTCATCAAGGCAGATTGTCTCGCCGCAAGCGGGGCACTCAACCTCAAAATAGTCGCTGTCTTCATGATCGCCGCAGCAACAATCATCGTCACAACAGCAGTCGTCATCGTCGCAATAATCGTCGTAGATGCACTCCTCAACGTCGCCGAGATCCTCATCGATCTCATCAACAACCTCCGTAAGAGCTGCGACCTCGTCCTCGAGATCCGCAATTGTGAGAGCCATCTCATCAATAGCGTCAACCATTGCCTTGATGATTTTAACTTCATCTGTATCTGCGTCAAAATGAGCCATCTCAACAAGACCCTTGAGATATGCTGCTTTTTCGGTAACTGTCATCATTGTGAATCATCCTTTCTTTTAGGGTAAATAAATTGGTTATGCCCAGATAAGAAGCAAGACATTC
>OGNF01001257.1_pt1 | contig 23857 bp, 17 predicted proteins | sample 1573321 | NCBI WGS metagenome assembly OGNF01 (sample SAMEA2581911, study PRJEB24529) | metagenome | biome: Human gut stool | place: China | collected 2011
GTAAAAAGCAAAAAGCTTTTTGACGGCTTCCGTCCTGCTGTGGAGAAGAGGGCTTGTTCCGGGGTTGGAATCATATGCTCCGGGATAGTGTGGCGAATGATACTTATTGTACGGAATACATGAAGTTATTGTCCTTGATTTTGGGACTGTTCCGAGCCGGAGTTTTCTTTGTCCAGACGTGAGGCGGATAAAATTGGGCGGGATAGTTCCGCACCCGGACGGCCGTTGGGCTTTCTTGCCGCAGAGGGGAGAACAGCCGGTTGCGGGCCGGCGGGGTCTGACAGTTAGAGACCGGCCGGAAGCAAAAGGCAGACGAATAAGGGACGGCAGGCAGCATGGATTTTTTTTTACATTCTCCCCGGATGGGTATACCCGCCTTATGCCGTTCCTTTGGCCGGTTTCCGGCCGGTGATGGGCCGGAGCCGGCCAGTTCCTGCTGCGAATCGTGAAAATTAAGGTGGCGCGGTGTGTGAGTTTCGCGGATATTTTCCTAACTTTGGTCTCGTTGCATTCATTATGGTCCGGTTGCCCTTTTCCGGTTTTCTTTCATCAGCCCTTGTGGAGATGTTCGGAATGCAATTTTTATTTGTCATAAAAAACACATATAAAACATACAATGAAAAAAGTGTATATCCTTAAATGTCTGTTGCTGCCCGTGGTCCTGTTGCTGCCCGTTTGCGGTGGAGCCAGGGCCGATTCGCTGGTCGACAGTCTCCGTTCCCGTTACATTCGCTTGTTGCTCCCTGCCGCACAGGCGACAGCCGACACCTTGTTGCAGGACCTGCTCCGTTTGCCGCAGGAGGTCGTCGTCAGCGACCAGAATGTGGAGGAACTTCATTTGAAATATCCGGTTTCAGCAGCCGAAATCGATGCTACTCTGGCGCTGATGCGCCCCGACGGCTCGTGGACCGACATCAACTATGCCGACACCAAGCGTTCGGGGTGGGAGCCGAAGGTGCATGCCCGCCGGGTGCTCGACATGGCGAAATATCTCCGTTCGGAGGAACTTCCCGCCGCGCGTCGTGCGCAGGTGGAAAAAGCCGTCCATCAGGCTCTCCGCTATTGGTTCACGGCGAAGCCCGTGTGCCGCAACTGGTGGTATAACCAGATTGGCCTGCCCAAAATGCTGGGCGAGGCCTTCCTGCTGCTGTGGAGCGAACTGGACGAGGACGAACGGGCCGGCGCCATAGAGGTGATGAAGAAGGCGCGTATCGGCATGACGGGTCAGAACAAGGTGTGGCTGGCCGGGAATGTGCTCCTGCGCGGTTTGCTGGAAGGCGATGCCGGCCTGGTGTGCGAGGCGCGCGATGCCATAGCCGGTGAGATTACGCTCGGCCGCGCCGAGGGCATCAAGGACGACTGGAGCTTCCACCAGCACGGCCCGCAGCAGCAGTTTGGCAATTACGGCCTGGCCTATCTGAACAGCATGAGTTTCTATGCTGCCCTGTTCGAGGGCACGTCGGTGGCTTTTGACGACCGCCACCGTGGCATCCTGTCTTCCTTTGTCAACGAAGGCTACCGCTGGATTCTCTGGCATCGCGAAATGGATGTCAACGGGCTCAACCGGCAGCTCTTCCACAATGCCGCCATCCACAAAGGCTACCTGACGGCCATGGCCGCGCAGAACCTGGGTCTTTCCGGCTTTCCGCTGAAAGGCAATCCGCTGGTGGGGCACAAGCATTTCTTCTGTTCTGACTATACGCTGCACCGGCGTCCCCGCTGGATGGCGTCGCTCCGCATGTCGTCGAGCCGCGTCATCGGCACCGAACTGGTCAACGAGGACAATCTGAAGGGATTCTACATGGGCGACGGCGCCATCTATTTTTATGTCGACGGGCGGGAGTATCTGAACATTTTCCCGCTTTGGGACTGGCGCAAGCTGCCCGGCGTGACGGCATATGAGGACACGGTGTCGATGATGCAGGTGTCGCGGCGGACGGTCCGCAACGCCACGCCTCAGGTGGGCGGCATCACCTGTGGCAGCCAGGGCCTTTCGGCCATGCGCCTGCAGCGCGACGGCCTTTCGGCGGTCAAGGCGTGGCTCTTCACCGACCGCTTTGTGCTGTGTCTCGGTGCCGGCATCCGCACGGATTCTGCCCTGACCGTGACCACAGCCGTCGACCAGCGCTGGCAGCGCGGTCCGCTCGAAGTGTGGAAGGGCGGGCGTTGGCAGCGTGCCGCACAGGTGTCGGGCCGGCTGCGCCGTCCTTGCCGTCTGTTCCACGACCAGACGGGCTATGTGCTGCTCGACGGCCGCAGTTTTGAGGCGAAAGCGGAGCGGCGTTCCGGCCGTTGGGATGAAGTCATGGGCATGTATCCTTCCGACCCCGTGCAGGGCGATGTCCTGTCCGTCTGCATCGGTCATGGAGCTTCCCCCAAGGGCGAGACCTATGCTTACCTCGTGTTCCCGGCCGCCACGCGCGAGGAAGTGGCGCAGTTTTCCGAACGTGAGGTGCGTCTTCTCCGCAACGATGCCGAAGCGCAGGTGGTGGCGCTGGCCAGTGAACCGGGAAAATATTGGGCGGCGGTCTATGCGCCCGTCACTCTCAGGCAGGGAAAGGCCCGCCTGCGGATTGAAGCTCCGGGGCTGTATTGTCTCGAACAGTCGGGCGACAGTTTCCGCGTGCTCCAGCAGTCCCTGTTCTGATGGGGCGGCCACGCGGTTGGCGGCGGTTCCGCTTGCCTCCGGTGGCGCCGGTTCTTTTGCATACTACTCCTTATTTTATAACACATATATCTATGAAAAAAACGATTTTGACTGCCTGTTGTCTGGTTGTGACGTTACAGGCCGGGTCCGTCAGTCGGACCGTCCCGCCGCAGGCAGCGCCTGCCGGCACAGTTGTTCCTTCCCCGGTTGAAGGCGTTCAGGCGGCTTCATCGTCGCCTGCCGGTGAACTTCTGCCTTTCCGCAACCCCGACCTGCCGCTGGAAGAGCGGGTGCGCGACCTCATTTCGCGGCTCACGCTTTCGGAAAAGGTGCGCATGATGAAGCATGCCTCCATCGCCGTGCCCCGGCTGGGTATTCCGGCCTACAACTGGTGGAACGAGGCGCTGCACGGAGTGGCCCGTACGAAGGAAAAGGTGACGGTGTTTCCCCAGGCCATCGGCATGGCCGCCACTTTCGATACGGAGGCGCTGCAGCGCATGGGCGACATTGCCGCTACCGAGGGGCGTGCGCTTTTCAACGAAGCTCTCCGCAACGGCAAGGGCATTCCGCAATATTACGGGCTGACTTACTGGACGCCCAATATCAACATCTTCCGCGACCCGCGATGGGGCCGGGGGCAGGAAACCTATGGCGAGGACCCCTATCTGACGGGAAAGATGGGGTCGGCCATTGTCCGCGGACTGGAGGGCAATGACCCTCATTATCTCAAGGCCGTGGCCTGTGCCAAGCATTTTGCCGTGCACAGCGGGCCTGAGCCCGAACGTCATGAATTTGATGCCCGGCCGTCGGCCTACGACCTTTGGGACACTTATCTGCCCGCTTTCCGCGAACTGGTGACCAAGGCCAAGGTGCATGGCGTGATGTGTGCCTACAACCGCCTCGACGGGCAGCCCTGTTGCGGCAACGACCCCCTGCTTGTCGACATTCTGCGCCGCCAGTGGCGTTTCGACGGTTATGTGACGTCCGACTGCTGGGCGGTGTCCGATTTCACCAGTTTCCACAAGACCCACGAAAGCCGTGAAGTGGCGGTGAGCGATGCCATGCTGGCCGGCACCGACCTGGAATGCGGCGACCTCTACCATCTGTTGGAGCAGGGCGTGAAGGACGGACTCCACAGCGAGCGCGAAATCAACGTTTCGCTCACCCGTCTCTTTACCATCCTCTTCAAGCTCGGCATGTTCGACCCCGCCGAGCGTAATCCCTACGCCTCCATCGGCCGCGACGTGCTGGAGTGTGACGCCCACCGTGAGCATGCCCTCCTCATGGCCCGCGAGTCAATGGTTCTGCTCAAGAACCACAAGCAGCTGCTCCCGCTCAATGCAAAAAAAATCAAGCGCATTTCCATCATCGGCCCCAATGCCGACAACGGGCGCACACAGCTGGGTAACTATAACGGTTTCCCCTCCGAAAACGTTACGCCCCTGGCCAGTCTGCGCCGCCGTTTTGGCAAGGACATCGACATCCACTATTGCAAGGGTGTGGATTTCACGGCCGAACTGAAGGACGGTCCTTCAATGGCCCAGGTGGCCCGGGAGGCCCGCAAGAGCGACGTCATCATCTTCGTGGGCGGCATCAGTGCCGACTATGAGGGCGAGGCCGGCGATGCCGCTGCCAAGAGTCCCGGATTCCGTGGCGGTGACCGCACCAGCATTGCCCTTCCTGCCGTGCAGACGGCCCTGATGCGTGAACTGGAGAAGACGGGCCGGCCGCTGATTGTGGTCAACATGTCGGGCTCGGTCATGAGTTTTGAGTGGGAAAGCGAACATGCCGACGCCATTCTCCAGGCATGGTATGGCGGCCAGTCGGCCGGCGATGCCATTGTCGATGTGCTTTTCGGCGATTACAATCCGGCCGGACGCATGCCGCTGACCACTTATCGCAGCGATGCGGATTTGCCCGAGTTTACGGACTATTCCATGAAGAACCGCACCTACCGTTATTTCAAGGGCGAGCCGCGCTATCCCTTCGGCTACGGACTCAGCTACACTTCCTTTGCCTATTCCGGTCTCACGCTGCCCGCGCAGGCAGAGACGGGCCGTGCCGTCGAGGTGAGTGCTGTGGTGAAGAATACGGGCCGTCGCGACGGCGACGAGGTGGTGCAGCTCTATCTCACGCATAGCTGCGGCGACAGCATCCAGGCCCCCATCTGTGCGCTCAAGGGCTTCCGCCGCGTGCATCTCAAGGCCGGCGAGGAGCGCAAGGTCAGCTTCCGTCTCTTGCCCGAGGATTTGGCGTTGACCGATTCGCTGGGCAATACGGTGGAGCGTGCCGGACAGCTGGAAGTCTTCGTGGGCGGCGGCCAGCCGCGCTATGCCGAAGGCCAGCGCCGGCAGTTGCAGCTCCAGGGCGACCCCTACCAGATTAACTGATACGAGTGTCCGCACAGGCGTCTGAAACCGCCGGCGCGGACACCGCAAAAACAGTCCTTACTTTCGTAAAAACAAAAGTACTGACAGAATTTTCTAAAGTACTGAGAGTTTTTACGAAAGTAAGGACTGTTTTTCTTGTGTGTGCGTGTTGTCGTCGGGAGGGGGTGCCGGCCGTTTTCGGCAGCCGTGGCCGGCGGACGGCAGGCGGTCAAACGGAGTGATGGTCAATGTAGTCCTGCAACGCCTGCTTGTAGCTTTCGGAAACAGGGATGAACTTTTTTCCGAAAGCGATTTTTCCTTTGTAGATTTCGCGGATGTGGCATTTCTGCACGATGAAGGAACGGTGCACGCGAAGGAAGCGGTCGGCGGGCAGTTTTTCCTCCATGGCCTTCATGCTCAGCAGCGAGAGGATGGGTTTGGCCTCGTCGGTGGTATAGATTTTCACGTAGTCCTTCAAGCCTTCCACGTAGAGAATCTTGTCCAGTTCCACCTGTATGAGCCGGTAGTCGCTTTTCACGTAGATGCAGTCCGTCCGTTCCGGTCTGCTGTCGGTGTTGCCGGCAGGCGCCGGTGCTTCGCTTTCGGGCGTGTTGCCGCCGGTTTCCGTTCCGGCTGTTCCTTCCGAGCGTGCCACGAGGCTGAACCATTTCATGGCCTTGCCCACCGCTTCGGCAAAGTCGGCGTAGCTGATGGGTTTGAGCAGATAGTCGAGCGCGTTGACCCGGTAGCCGTCGAGCGCGTATTGTCCGAAGGCCGTGGTGAAGATGATGCGGGTGGTTTCGGGCACCATCCGTGAGAATTTCAGACCGTTGAGTTCCGGCATCTGGATGTCGAGGAACAGCAGGTCCACGGGGTTTTCGGCCAGTCCGTCCATGGCTTCCACGGCGCTGGCATACGTGCCGCAGAGCTGCAGGGTGGGTGTCTTTTTCACGTAGCTGGCAATCAGTCCCAGTGCCAGCGGTTCGTCGTCGACGACAGCACATTTGAGTTTCATGGCAGAAAGGTTTTGTAAGGTTAGTGGAGGCGGATGCGGATGGTAGAACTGTAGGTGCGGCCCTCGTCGCAGAGCGTCTGTTCCCAGGTGTACTGTCCGGGATAAGCCAGTTCGAGCCGGTTTTTCACCTGCTCCAGTCCGATGCCCGAGCCGCTTCGGTCGCTTTCGGTCTTGGGGTAGTTGCTGTTGCTGATGTGGCACACGATTTCGTCGTCGGTTTCGGCCAGACGGATGTGGATGAAACTCTTCTGCGTGGGCGAGATGCCGTGCTTGAAGGCATTCTCGATGAGCGAGATGAAGATGAGCGGGGCAATCGGGGTGGCGGAGCCGGGCCGGATGTCAAATTCGGTTTTCACCTCGACGTGTGCGGGCATTCTGATTTTCATCAGTTCCACGTAGTTGCTGATGAAGTTGACCTCCTTGTGCAGCGGCACAGTGGTTTCCTGGTTTTCATAGAGGACGTAGCGCAGCAGTTTGCTGAGTTCCTGCACGGCCTGCTGGGCCTTATCCGCGTCGAAGGCGATGAGGGCATAGATGTTGTTGAGCGTGTTGAGCAGAAAGTGTGGGTTGAGCTGGCTGCGCAGGTTCTTCAGTTCGGCTTCGGTCTGGCTCTTGATGGCTTCCCGCCTTGCCGCCTCGCTTTCATGCCATTTCTTGCTGATTTTGATGGCCACGCTCAGGCCGGCCGAGAAGACCAGGCTGGTGACGTCGCGGAGAATGACGAACAGATAGGAGAACTTCGTGTGCATCATGTGCTTTTCGGGCGGCATGAGGCCGATGATGAAGTCGAACCACAGGCGGAGCCCGATGGCTATGGCGAAGATGGTCAGCAGATTGACGAGGAAAAATTCCTTGCGGCGTTCCTTGAAGAGAAGCCGGGGGATGAACAGAAAGTAGTTGAGATAAAAAATCAGGCAGAGGGAAATCGGGACAATGAAGAAGCGCGTGAACGTCTGCTTGTTGAAGATGCTTCCGCCCGTGCTCTGCATGATGATGAGAGGAATGCCGAAGAGTATGCCCCAATAGATGGCATGGATGGCGGTTTCGAGTAGTTTCTGGCTGTGTTGCTGGCGGCTGGTGGACATGGGTCGTGTGTGTTTTTTTTGCGGACCGGGTAGGCGGTAGGAGCAAAGTTACATAAAAAAACGGTTCCGGTGAAAGAGAACGGCGGCATCGTGAAGGGAGGAATGCAGGCACTGCCTTCCGTCCGCATTGGCGGCGTGGGCAGCACCTGCATTCTGCCGGAAATCCGGGTTGGCCACGATGCGGATACCGGGCGTTGTGTTATTCATAGCGCAGGGCTTCGATGGGGTCGAGACAGGCAGCTTTCTTGGCCGGATACCAGCCGAAGAACACACCGGTGAAGGTACACACCACAAAGGAGAGCAGTACGCTCCAGGGCTGGATGTAGATGGGCCAGTTGGCCACCGTCTTGATGATGTAGGAGGCGCCGCAGCCCAGAATGATGCCGATGATGCCGCCCGTGATGCTGATGAGCACCGATTCGATGAGGAATTGCGAGAGGATGTCCACGCCGCGGGCGCCGACCGACATGCGCAGTCCGATTTCCCGTGTACGTTCCGTCACCGAGACATACATGATGTTCATGATGCCGATGCCGCCTACTACCAGCGAGATGCCTGCGATGCAGGCCAGAAGAGTGGTCATGAGGTCGGTCGTGGTGTTGAGCATGGAGCTCAGCTCCTGCTGTGTGCGGATGGTGAAGTCATCGTCGTCGGCATCCTTCAGCCGGTGTTCGCGCCGCAGGATGCGGGTGATTTCGTCGACGGCTTCCTCTGTCATGTCCTCGGTGAGAGCGGAGGCAAATACGCCGCTGAGGTGTGTCTGGGCCAGGAGGCGTTTCATGACGGTGGAATAGGGGGCCAGCACCACGGCGTCCTGGTCCATGCCCATGGAGTTGTAGCCTTTCGATTCGAGTACGCCGACCACTCTCAGCGGCACCTGCTTGAAGCGGATGATTTTTCCGATGGGGTCGGTGCCGTCGGGGAAGAGGTTTTCGACGATGGTGGTTCCGATGACGCACACCTTGGCGGCGGTGCGGATGTCTTCGCTGGTGAACATTTCGCCTTGTTCCACTTTCAGTTGGCGGATGGTCAGGTAGTCGGTGTCGATGCCCGTGATGGAGGAGGGATAGTTGTTGGCGCCGGCGATGAGCTGTCCGCTGGCCGATACGTTGGGGCTGATGGCGGAAATGTAGACACACTCTTCCTTCAGCGTTTCATAGTTCTCCAGTTTCAGCGTCTGCATGGCTGAGGCGTCCTGCCTTACGCCGCCTTTCATTTCGCCGCCGGGATGTATCATAATCATGTTGGAGCCCATTTCCGCAATCTGCTGCTGTATGCTCCGTTTCGAGCCCTGGCCGATGGCCAGCATGGCAATGACCGAGGCCACGCCGATGATGATGCCCAGCATGGTGAGAAATCCCCGCAGCTTGTTGTTGCTCAATGCGCGTAGGGCTATCTTGATGAGATTTGTACCGTTCATTTTCTGATGTGTTTAATGGATGTCCGAAAAGGTTGTTCCGGTAGGGAGCGGGAGGACGGCGGGTCAGTCGTCCTCCTCCTTGGGCAGTGCGGCCAGTGCTTCGGCGGCCGACCGTATCTGCGGGTTGGGCGTGTCTTCGATGACGTGCCCGTCGCTCAGGCGGATGTTTCGGCTGCTGTACATGGCCAGTTCCGGGTTGTGGGTGACAAAGATGATGGTGCGTCCCTGGGCGTGCAGTTGCTGGAAGAGCACCAGAATTTCGAAGGAAGTGCGCGTGTCGAGGTTACCGGTGGCCTCGTCGGCCAGGATGACGGCCGGCTCGTTGACCAGCGCCCGTGCGATGGCCACGCGCTGCATCTGTCCGCCCGACATCTGGTTCGACTTGTGTTCCAGACGTTCGCCCAGGCCCACGGCCTTCAGGGCTTCGATGGCCCGCCGGCGCCTTTCGGTGGCCGACACGCTGGGGTTGTACATGAGCGGCAGTTCCACGTTTTCCACGGCCGTGGTTTTGGCCAGCAGGTTGTAGTTCTGGAAGACGAAACCGATTTTCCGGTTCCGCAGCACGGCCCGCTGTGCCCGGCTCATGGTCCGCACGGGGATGCCGTCGAGCAGATATTCACCGCTGGTGGGGGTGTCGAGGCAGCCCAGTGTGTTCAGCAGAGTCGATTTGCCCGACCCCGAAGTACCCATGATGGTGACAAATTCCCCTTCCTGGATGCTGAACGTGATGCCGCGGAGGGCGTGTACGGTTTCCCCGCCTACGTGGAAGTTCCGCTTGATATTTTGCAGTTCGATGACGTTCTTGCTCATAATGTGTCCTTGCTTTTGTCCGGCAGCGCTGTGCCTGCGCGGAGTCGTGTTTATTTCTTCTTGCCTCTGGGGCCGGGCATGAACGGGCTCTGCTCCTGTTCCGTTTCCTGGGGGGCGGCCGGTCCGGCCTGACTCTTGATGACGGCTTCGGTCACGATGGAGTCGCCTTCCTTTATGCCCGATACGATTTCCGTGTTGGCGCCGTCGCTGAGTCCTGTCTTGACGGGAATGGCGGTCCATCCCTTTTCATCGAGTTTCCACAGCTTTTTCGGTGCGTCGCAGTCGTGGATGGGGCGGTTGCCGGCCAGTTTTTCATCGGGGTGGAAGCGCAGGGCCTTGTTGGGGACCGTCAGTACGTTTTCACGGGTGTCGGTGTAGACGGTGACGTTGGCGGTGAGGCGCGGTTTGAGTTTGAGGTCCGGGTTGTCGGCACTGATGACCACTTCGTAGGTAACCACCGTTTCTGTGGTTTCCGTCGAGCTGGACGAACTGTTGGTGCTGCCCAGGCGCACCTGCTTCACTTCGCCTTCGAAAACGTCGTCGGGGTAGGCGTCGACGGTGAAGGTGACGCGGGCGCCTTCCTTCACGCCGGCAATGTCGGCTTCGTCAATGTCGGCCACCACCTGCATCTGTGTCAGGTCGGCGGCAATGGTGAAGAGAGTCGGGGTGGAGAATCCCGAGGCTACGGTCTGTCCGGCTTCCACCTGCCGGCTGGTGACGACACCGTCGATGGGCGAGGTGATGGTGGTGTAGGACAGGTTCTGCTTGGCTTTGTCCAGCAGGGCCTTGCTCTGTTCGTAGGCACTCTTGGCGCGGCGGTAGTTGTATTCATACTGTTCGTATTCCGTGTCGCTGATCAGCTGCTTTTCGTGCAGGGTGCGGTAGCGTTCAAACAGTTTCTGCTGGTAGTGGTATTCGGCTTCGTTGCCGTTGTAGGAGGCCTGGGCCGACTGCAGGTCGTTGAGCAGGGTGACGCGGTCCATTTCGGCGATAACCTGACCGGCTTTCACGACAGTGTTGTAGTCCACATAGATTTTGTCGATGATACCCGACACCTGCGTACCCACCTGTACCTCGGTAACCGGTTCGATGGTGCCGGTGGCCGTGATGGAGTTGCTGACGTTGCCTTTTTGGACGGTAGCGGTGGCGAAGTCGATGTTCTTTTCCGCTTTCCGGCCGCCGAATATCCAAAGGCCGGCGCCGGCCAGAATGAGCAGGGCGGCTGTGCTGATGATGATATTTTTCTTTTTCATGATGAATTGTGGATGAAAGTTCTGGATGGAGGAACGCCGGCAGGGAGGGGCGTTCCGTTACTTTTCAGGTTCAGAGCCGGATGGGGTCGCCGGCATAGAAGTCGAGCAGGATGCGGTCGAGCACGGCCATGTATTTGGCCTGGATGCGCTGCTGCTGTGCGATGAGCATGTTGTTCTTCTCCGTCAGCAGTTCCACGGTGTTCTTGATGCCCAGGCTGAACTGCTCGCTCACCATTTCAAAACTGGTGCGGGTGCTTTTCAGCTTGCTGTCGGCGGCCAGGAACTGCTGTTGTGCGTTTTGTGCGTCGAGCCACAGCGATTCGATGGTGGCATACAGTTCCTTTTGTTTGTCGGCCAGGTCCAGTTGTGAGGTGCTGTAGTTGATTTCAGCCTTTTCTACGGCACTTTTGGTTTCGCGTTGGTTGAAAATGGGGATATTCAGTTGTAGTCCGATGCTGTTGTTCCATCCCAGCTTCAGCTGCTGCCCCCAGTTGCGTGTGCTGCCACTGTTGGTCTGCGTCGAAGTGGCGGCCGATAGGCTGATGGTAGGCATATAGCCGGCCTTGGCGGTCTTGATGGCCAGTTGGGCGTTTTCGATGCTCAGCCGGCTGCTTTTGATTTCCGGCCGGGAGGCTACGGCCTGGCTGTAGACGTCGGCCTGTGCCGGGAGCATGGCGGTGGCTTTCTCGTCGCTGATGGTGAGCATTTCCAGCTCCATTTCCTCCGTTCCGTCCAGTTCGAGGAGTTGCTTGAGTTGCAGCTTGTAGTTTTTCAGTGCATTTTCGGCAGTCACCAGCTGGTAGCGGTCGTTTTCCATCTGGGCTTCCAGTTGTGCCACGTCGGCTTTGGAGAGGTCGCCTTCTTCAAACATGCTTTGCGCCTGCTCGAGAGTGGCCTGGCTGGTTTCCAGAGTTTTCCGGTTGATATCCACCGATTCGGCAGCATAAAGAATCTGCACATACAGGCGGGTGATTTCCTCCTTGAGCTGGTTCTGCGTTTCTTCGACAGTCAGTTCGCTGATGTCCTCCTCGGTTTCTTTCTGCTTGATGTTGTAGCGTCGTTTTCCGCCGTCCCACAGGGTCCACTGCGCACCCAGCTGGTAGTTGCCGCTGTAGGTGCTGCGGCTGTCGCTGCTGATGATTTCGGTTCCGCTGACCGAGGAACTCGTTTCCTGGAAGGGGCGGTTCAGCAGGTTTTGTCCGCTGGAGAATGACAGACTTGGAAACAGTGCCGCTTTGGCCTGGCTGACATCCACTCCTGCGCTTTGCAGTGAGAGCCGGTTTTGCTGCAGCTGGATGTTCTGGCTGAGTGCATGCTCGATGCAGTCCTGCAGCGACCACACCTTGCGCTCCTCTGCCGGAAGCGCTGTGGCCAGTGCCAGGGCGGCGATGATTGACAAATTCCGTAGTTTCATGATTCTTCCTGTTTGGTTGGTTTCTGGTGCAAAGTTAGAATGCCGTTCCGGCCCTTGCAAATAAGATATAGGTATGGGCGGATGACGACGACGAACGGCCGTTTTTTTCCGACGAACGCTTTTTCGCCGGAAGCCTCCCGTCCGGCGCCTGTCCGGCAAGCGTAACCCTCTCTTTTCCCCACGGTTATCAGGGGTATTTTCCCGATTTCCATTCTGCCGCCTTGTTCGTTCAGCCCTTTTTTGATAACTTGCCCTTGACACAGTTGCCGTGGTCCGGCTGACTGGCCGCGAAGCCTTGTTCCGGTGGTTTGCCCTTTTGCCTTTTCCCCGCGTCCCGGATTTGTCATTTCCGGTAGTTTTTCGGCTTGTGAAGGCAGTCGTTTGCAGGACAGCCGGCAAATGTTTTCAGGAACGTAACCTTGTTGGGAAAGGAAAACACTGTTGGTCTTTTGCATTGGATAATCTGTATGTAGAAATCGGTTGAGATATGAGTGGACTGCTGAAAAAGAAGGAAAGTGGGCTTGCCGCCCGGGTCAGGGAGGAAACGAATCCCGGCAAAGGGCGTTGGGCGGCCAGGTCCGGACGCTTCCGGGGGCTGTCATCCGAATCGCCCGCGGCAGCGGGCGGAGTCTGTCCTTTCTGCGGACAGCCGGTAAGGGCAGGGGCGGCCGTCTGCCTGCATTGTGGCCGTGCCCTGGTTCCGGGGAAATGTTCATTCTGCGGAGCGGCCATGAAGCCGTCGGCCAGGTTCTGCACGCAGTGTGGACAGCCTCGCGAGGGCCTTCTTTGTCCGGTGTGCGGAACGCTCAATGCCCGGAACTTTTGCCGCAAGTGCAATGCGCCGTTGACGGAGATGGCCCGGCACGCCTTGGCGGCGGCTCAGGAGGATCCCGCTTTCCGTCTTGTGCAGGCCAAAGCGGCCGAACTGGCGGCGCTTCACGACCGAATCGAGAAGCTCAGAAAAACAGACGGGCGTTCCGAAAGTTCTCCCGAACTGTCTGAAGCCGACCGGGCCCTGCTCGACGAATATGCCCGGGTGTTGCAGTCGGTAGGAGCTTCGGCGCCGGTGCAGCCGCCGGTTCAGGAGAAAGAGGCGGAAGCGCGCGTGCAGTATGCCGATGCAGTTCTCTCGCTGGATGAGATAATGACGGCCTACCGGGAAAAGGTGGCGGAAATGAATGCCGCGTTGTCAGCCATGGTGCCGCCGCCCGGTTTTGTCCCCGAACAGCAGCGCGACTATTATTCGGCCCGGCGGGTGGCTACCGTGCATACGGAATACGACCTGTCCGGCTATCAGCCGACCGTATGGAAATGCAATCTGTGCGGTGCACTCCACAATTGTCCTTCAGAGTGTGCGGAGCCGCAACTGGGGGGCACATGGGTATATGTCACCCCCGAACAGTATATAGAGGAAAACGCGGCATACATCGTCAGGAGCCAGACGCTCGAAATAGAATAGTCCGTAGTTTTCAGGCGGACGTAACTGCATTATTTACATCAAACTGTATAGAATATGAAGAACCTGATTAATTTCCTTTGGACCGGTTTTGGTACCGGAGTCACAGCTGCGCGTGCCTTGGGCATAGCCATCCTTGTTCTGTTGATTGGTGTGATTGCCGTCTATTATATCATTGCCTGGATTGTCCGCCTGGTGCGTAAGGACAGCGCAACGCCGCAGCAACCTTGAGTCGCGGGAGCGGAACGTGCCGCCCCATGAGAATCCTTCTGGAAGTCGTGCAGAATTTCAAGAAACCAACCTTATCTTATGATGTCAGACGAAGATAAAACCATAAGTTCCCGCAGGCGCAGAGAGCCCCATGCGGATGAGCAACACCGTGCGGAGGCGCCCGGTAGTGCCGATGTTCATGCCACAGGCCGTGTTCGCCGTGCCGGTGCCGCCCGCCCCGCCGGTACCGGGGATGCCGATGCCCATGCCACAGGCCGTGCTGCCCGTCGTGGTGCGGCGGGCAGTGACGCGGAAGAACTGCGGCCCTATGAGAGAAAAAGCGACCGGAATCTTCAGCCGCGCCCGGGTGGTGCGGCTAAGGCTCAGGCGGCGAAAGGCTGGCCGGACGTGTTCGAACTGGACGGCGTGGCCTATCGGAACGAAGGCATCCTTTCCGATTCGTCAGGCGAAGCCGTCGTCTTCACCGTGAGCCGTGCCGGAAAGAAGTATGCGCTCAAACTTTATTACTACGACCCCGACCACCGGCCCAACCACGCCATCCTGGAGAAAATCAAACAGCTCAAGGGCAGTGGACTGCTGGTGAACATTGTCGGCCACGGAGAGTGGCAGGATGCCGCCCGCCCCGGCGAGAGGCACGATTACGAACTGATGGACTTCTGCGAGGGCGGGTCGCTCGACGGCGTCGTGCTCGAAGGCAACGAGAAGGCGCTGGCGGAAGTGGCCGTCCGCATGGCCTCGGCCATCGATTTCCTTGCAAGGCACGGCATTCTGCATCGCGACATCAAGCCCGGCAATTTCTTCTATGCCGACAAGGCGAAGACACAGATTGTGCTGGCCGACTTCGGCATTTCCGTGGAATGCCCGCAGGGCGGTGTCTGCAAGATTGACGAGATGCGTTCGCCGGTCTATGCCGCACCTGAATTTTATACCAATGTGCCCGGCGAGCCCGCCGAGGTGGGCGTCGAGAGCGACTACTTCTCGCTCGGCGTGTCGCTCTTGTGCCTGTGGATGGGCAAGGCGAAACTTACGGCCAACGAGTCGCAGCTGCTTCGCTCGAAACTGAACGAAACCCTCCCCATGCCCGGCAACCTCTCGCCCCACATGGCTTCGCTGATCAAGGCCCTCACCCGCCTGAAGATGAGCGACCGCGCCACGTTCGACGACATCAGGCGCTGGGCGCAGGGCGAGAGTCTCGACACAGGCAGCGCCGCGGCCGTCAATGCCGGATTCCACGTTGTCTTCAATTCGGCAAAGGGGCAGGTGGCCCATTCGCCGGCCGAACTGGCCCAACTCCTGCTTGAGGACAAGGTGCTGGGAAAGAAATATCTCTATTCGGGGCGTGTGACGCGCTGGTTGGAAGAAACCGGCCGCAACGAGATTGCCGTCAACGTGGAGGAAATCGTCGAGAAGGTTTATCCTGCCAACCAGGAGGCCGGACTGATGGCCGTGGCCTATATGCTCGACCCTTCCAAGGATTATGTCGACCCCGCGGGAGGCCATCACACCGACCCGAAGGAAATCAGTCTCCACATCTTCCGGGAGCACGCCCGCATGGCGCAGGAAGTGCTTCGTCCCGACTCCCACCTCATGATTTATCTGCATGCGCTGAAGATGGACAAGACCATTGCGGCACTGCGCGAATACGTCGATTCGGACCAGTTCGATACGGGAGAAGAGCAGATGAACGGATTCATCGCCTGCTATTATCTTGCAGTGCTGCTGAATCCGGAACTGATTTTCCCGGTGTATACGGAGAGCGGATGGGTCAACGCCGAAACGGTGGACGAATTGCTCGCGGCCTATCATTCGGAAGGCGGATTGTGTGCGACCAACTATTATCTGCTGCGCAGCAAGGCGCTGATTGTCTGGCTCGCCAGCCGCAACCCGGCTTTGGCGGGCAAGATTCGTATGCTCCACGACAACGCTACGGACGATGTGTCGTCCCTCTATTACCGTTCCAGTTCGCCCTACCGCATTGCCTACGAACTTGACGATGCCGCCGACCTGTGGTTCGGCGTCGACCCGCAGGCATCCGACCGCTGCTACTCCATTGAGCAGGTGGGCGAGTATCTCAATGCGCGCCTCAGCGCGATGGTGCTCGGCGAGGCCGGCGAAGGTGCTCTGGTGGAGGAGTTTCTCCACATGGAGGATACCCCCGTGGGCGATTATCTGCGGGCCCGGGGCGAGGCGTATGCCCATTTCCTGGAATGGAACCGCTACTGCATGGATGAGGACGATGAGGAAAACAGCCAGAAGGCCGGACCGTATGACCTCGTTATCGGTGCCTACAAGTCTGTTGCCGGATTCCTGGGACATGCTCCGGTCTACCCTTTGGGCGGGAAACTGCTGACTTCGCCGGAGGACCTCGGGCAGTTGCCGCCGGCCACTGTGGCCGCCGCCATGGGCGAAAAGGTGCGCCGGCTGGGCCGGGAAGGGCAGACGGTGCCCTGGCTGGATGCGTGGCTGACCGTATTTTTCCAGGAGAATCCCCTGCTCGACCTGACTCCGAAGTTCACTTACGAAAAGGAAACGGCGAAATATGTGGAACTGATTGGGAAATATGCGCCCAAGAACTATTATTATGCCCGCTATGCCTCGGCCATCAGCCGAATCGACCAGTCGGTCGGCCAACTGGGCAAGAGCGACAGGTCGGTAAAGAAGCGGCGCAATTTCTTCCTGCTCTTCGGCGGCATTCCCACGCTGGTGCTTTTCCTGGGCACCTGGCTTTTCGGTCTGCCCGAGGTCAATCCGATTGAGGGGCATTTCTGGACCACGTCCCTGATTTGCGGCGTGGGCATTCTGGTGTTTCAGGCCGTGATGTGGGGCTTCTGGAATGCCGTCATTCCCGGTGCTGTCGGCGGCATCGTTTCGGCCGCCATTCTTTACGCCGGTTTCCGTTGGTTCCCCTCGTTCCTTGTGACGGTAATCGGTGCGGTGCTGCTGTTGAGCGCCGCCATAGCCCTGTATTATCTTTCCCGGCGTGAAAAGGTCGACACGGGCGGCCGTCGCATCCGTGGCGATGAATTCGAATACCGTCAGCTCGATTCGCTCTATTATGCCTATCATCAGGAGGACGATACCCTTGACAATGTGATTACCAAGTATTCCGAATGGCAGCAGAGCTACGACGATACCAGCAAGAAGAACATCAGCCTGTTTGGCTGGAGCTGGCTGTCGATAGTCTGGCCGCTGCTGGTGCTGTGGTATTGGGTGACTCCACAGGTCAGCGGCAGCCGGTCGTGGACCTCGGAGGTGGCATCCGTCAAGGCGCAGTCCGGCCATTGGGTGCTGGGCCAGTGGGTGGCCCGCTATGACGGCGGCAGCGTCCGCATCGTTTGCAATATAGATTCCGTGGCCGATGGCGAATACATCTTCGGCACCATATCCATAGCCGGGCAGGCGCCTGTGAAGGCCCACGGCAGAGTCTACAGCAAGAACGACACATTGCCAGCCTCCTTCTCCTTCTACCCGGAGAAGCATGAGCCGCAGAAGCAGGTGCTGAATGCGGAGTATGACAAGTGGGACAAGAAGATGAAGGGCTACTATTACGACCGCAAGGGGATAATGAACTCCATCGTATTCCTCTCCACGCCGCTTGTTCCGTCAGCCGGTGCCACCGGTTCCGGCGGGGCGGAGAAGAGCGGGGCCAAGGCTCCGGCCTCCCGGTCCAGGGCGGCCGGCAAGGCAATTCCGGCCTCTCCCGCCGCGGCCGGAGAGGAGAGCGAACCTCAACAGGAGGAATCACAGTCCTCGGGATTTTGGGAGGACACCATGTGACGGCGGCGGTGCCCGTTCGCCGGAAAGTGGGAAGCGTAACAGATTAAAAAAACGGAAAAGAGATATGAAAAGCAGGTTATGGTGGATGCTGGTCCTGTTTTTGGGCAGCCTGTCGGTTGCCGCCCAGCGCTATGTAGTCAACGGCAAGGAAGGCAGGATTCGTGTCGTGCAGTATGAACTGGTCGACGGCCAGTGGCAGGACGCCAAGCCGCCCAAGGACATCTATGTGCCCAACGGCTATGAGTTTGAAGCCGTTCCGCCGGTGTCCAAAAAAAATGTGATTATGGAGTATGAAGGGAAATATTATCACGTGATATGGCCCGACAAGGAGTTGAAGCTCATCGACGATATGGGCCGGGAAAATGTGCTCGGACTGAGAAACCGGCTCCGCAATTCCTTCCTTGGCGAGTTCTACTTTACGTCGGTGCCGCCGCTGCTGGGCCTGACGTTGACGGTGGTGGCCCTGATTGTCTTCGTCATGGGCATCTTCGAAAGGAGCGCGCCCCGTTTCCTGCGTGTCATCTTCGCCGTCTGCGTCTGCGGCATAGCCCTGCTCGAGTTGGGAGGCGCCCTGGCGCTGGGCTCCGACGCCTACTGGTGGTGCAACCCCGACGATGTGGGCTACCTCCGGGCCATACCCTTTACGCTGCTTTTCGGCCTGACGCTGGCCGTGCAGTATAATTCCATCAAGATGTACAAGACGGTGGGCGTGCTCCGCGGTGCAGCCCATACGCTGGTTTATGTCGTGTGCGGTCTGGGCATGGTGGTGGCCACTTTTGCCTTTATCGGCGTGCTGATGAACTTCCTCTTTGCCGCCTGCTGTGCCCTCTTCCTTTTCTGGTTCTTCGGGAAAGCCGGCAATACCCGTCACCGGCGGATCGACCACGATGGCAAGACCATTCACGTAAATGATTTCGGAACAAAAGTAGACTGAGGATGAAAACATGTGCGAACTGCCGGCAGGACAACCGCGACAAGGCCCGCTTCTGCCGCTTTTGCGGGAAGCAGTTGCCCGCCGCGGAAACGGTTTCCGAAAATCCGGTCATGGCGGCACCCGGCGACGGCGACTGCCTCGACCGGCTGGTGGGGCTGGAAGCCCCCAAGAAAAGTGTGCGCGAACTGGTGGCTACGGTCAAGGCCATCGTGGCCCAGCGCGGCAAGTCGGTGCTGAACAGCATCAACACCAATCTGCTGATTACCGGGCCTTCGGGGTGCGGCAAGTCGTGCCTGCTGAATGCCGTGTCCGACTATATGTTCGGAGAAGGCCTTTTCAAGGAAGAGGACTATGAGATTTTCACCGCGCTCACCGTGGAAACGCTCGATTTGTCCGAGCATCCCGTCAGGGCGCTGGCGCTCGACGATGCCCACAAACTGCTTCCGCAGGACAGGAACGACGACCTCACGGGGACACCCCTGGAATATATCTTTGAGAATGTGCGGCTCCGGATGCAGATGGGCAAGGACCGGCTGCTGCTGTTGCTCAGCGGTTCGCAGGAACTTCAGGACTACATCGACGCCCGCCCCGAACTGAAAAACCTCTTCGCCCTCAACATCCGCCTGCCGGAATATGCGCCGACCGAGGTGGCCGAAATCTGCGAGGCCCTGCTTCGCGACACCTATCAGCTCCGGCTGACGGCGGAAGCCCGCGAAAAGCTGTGCCGCGTGTTCAACTATGAGCGGCGCAATGCCGAGAAGTTCGGCAATGCGCATCTGGCGGCCTCCAAGGCCAACGAACTGATGATGATGGCCTCCCGGCGCTCCCAGGGAAAAGTGCCCGTGACGGTGGTGCCCGAAGATGTGACAGGCCGTGAATACGTGCCCAAAACCCTCGATGAAGTGTTACAGGAGTTCGACCGCTATGTCGGAGTCGATGAAATCAAGGAGACGCTGGTGGGCATTGTCAATTCCATCCGGTCGTTCCAGAAACTGCATCCCGGCAAGGCCTATGAGCTGAAGGACCATTATCTGTTCCTCGGCAACCCCGGCACGGGCAAGACGACGATGGCTCGTGTCTTCGCCGATGCCCTGAGTGCCATGGGCATATTGCCGTCGGGGCAGCTGGTCGAGGTGGCGCCCAAGGACCTCAAGGGCCAGTACATGGGCCATACGGGTCCCAAGGTCGATGCCGTTTTCGACCGTGCCATGGGAGGCGTCCTCTTTATCGACGAGGCCTACGACATGTGGGGCGGCGAGAACGACACGTTCGGCAACGAGGCCGTGACGGCGCTGATTAAGAATGTGGAGGACCGCCGCGGCAAGCTGGTGGTCATCCTGGCCGGTTATCCGCGCGAGATGGGCATCTTTGCCACGGCCAATCCCGGCATTCCTTCGCGCTTCAACGTCACGGTCAATTTCCGCGACTACAACGGTGCGGAGCTGGCCGAGATTGCCCGCCGCATGGTGAAAGGGCAGGGATATGTGCTCGACGCGGATGCGGAACGGGCCGTCGACCGGTTCTTCGAGAAAATGTACATCTCGCGCAAAAAGGACTTTGCCAACGCGCGCGAGGTGCGCAACGCGGTCGACCGCGCCATCAAGGCGCAGAACACCCGCATACAGCAGGCCATGGGCCGCCCGGGGTTCGATCCGGCTGCCGAGTTTGTGCTGACGCTGGCCGATTTCACCGGAGAGAACGACAGGCCGCCCATGACGGTGGACGAGGTGATTGCCACCCTCGACGACCTGATAGGCATGGACGACATCAAGCAGGAAATCCGGAAACTGGCCAATGTGGCGATGGTCAACCGCCTGCGCATGGAGCGCGGACTCGGAGCGGCGGCCCTGCAGCCGGTCAACATCATCCTGACCGGCAATCCCGGCACGGGGAAGACCACCATTGCCAAGCGGCTCGGGCAGGTGCTCCATGCCGCCGGTGTCCTTCCTTCCGACAAGGTGGTGGAGCGGGAGGCCAAGACGATTCTGTCAAGCTATGTCAATGCTTCCGGGCAGAACATGGACAAGGCCGTCGATGAGGCCATGGGCGGTGTCCTTTTCATCGATGAGGCCTACAATCTGCTGCCCCCGCCGGGCAGCACCAACCAGACCGGCAACGAGGCCCTCGATGCCCTGATGACACGGATGGAAAACGACAAGGGAAAGTTCGTCGTGGTCATGGCCGGCTACAGGGACCGCATGGAGGAACTCATCCGCAGGGGAAATCCCGGGCTGATGAGCCGCTTCAACAAGAACTTCCACATTGACGACTACAGTGCGGAGGCGCTGACCGAGATTTTCAAGATGAATGCGCGGAAGCGGAAGTTCACCCTGACCCCCGGGGCCGAGGAAGCCCTGGCGCGCCGGATGCGCGAGATGGTGGCCAACAAGGGCCTGCACTTCGGTAATGCGCGCGAAGCCGTCAACCTGCTGAACGAAGTGGTGGAGATGCAGGGCAACCGGATTGCCGCCGACACCAGTATCATAGATGCCAACCCCGATGCCCTTACCCTCATCGAGGCGGCCGATATACCTCAAGAGTCATGAGTATGAAAGAGTTTGAATGCCCTTCGTGCGGGGAGACGATACCCGCCGACAGTCTCTACTGCGATATGTGCGGTGTCGAGTTGCTGGAATGTGTCAATTGCGGTGCCGTCGGCACGGGCAACTTCTGCGGTGAATGCAGCGGCCCCATGGTGTCGCGCCGCACGGCGTCCGCTCCAGCCCGGGCCGGCCGGCCGTGCGCCGGAACGTCCGCCGTTCCCGCTCCTGAAAGCAGCGATGCCCACAGCACCGGCAAGGGAGGCGTGCCCCGTCTGCGCTACCGGGAGGGGAATGTGGTGATTGTTCCCCGCGACGGTGCCGTGATAGGGCGCAAGGAGGGGGAATACGCCGCCTTGCTGAAGGATTTCGATTTGATTTCGCGGCGCCACGGAAAGTTCGTGCGGAAAGGGCGCACCTGGTTTTTGGTCGACCTCGGCAGCACCAATGGATGCTTCGTCAACGATGTGGAACTGAAGCCCGATGAGCCGGTGCCCTTTGCCAAGGGCGATGTGGTCGATATCGGCACCTATTTGTTCGATGTCCTATGAGCCGGGTGGTTTTCGAAGTGGTCAGCGACGTCGGTTGCGTCCGCCGCAACAATGAGGACATGGCACTGGCCGGCGGCCGCTTCGTGCGCGACGCCGCCTGGGCCGGCGAACTGGATTGGGAGGCCGAAGGCCCCACAGCCTTTGCCGTGGCCGACGGCATGGGTGGCTACGACGGCGGCGAGGTGGCCTCCGAAATCGCCCTGCGCTCGCTTGCCGAGTATGTGAAAACCGTGCCGGCCGGGTTGGGGACATCGGAACTGGTGCTCTCGTTGAAGGACTGGGCCGTGCGCACCAACCGCATCCTGCTCGGGGCAGCGGCGGCCAATGCCCGTCTGGCCGAGATGGGAACCACCCTGGTGGTGCTCCTCGGTTACGAAGGAAAGGTGGCAACGCTGCATGTCGGCGACAGCCGCATCTACCGCTACCGTGACGGCATTCTGAAACAGCTCACCACCGACCATTCCGAGCGGGAACTGACCGGCGATATGGCTGTGCCCGCCCATCTGATATACAATTTTCTGGGCAACGGCGGAACCTTCTTTGCCGATGTGGCGGTGTGGGATGGACAGGTGTTTCCCGGCGACAGGTTCCTGCTCTGTTCCGATGGGCTGAGCGACCTGCTTTCCGACGAGGAAATAGCCCGGGAGCTCCAGTCGGCCGCCGCGCCGGCCGCCGCACTGGTGCAGCGGGCCAAAGAAGCCGGAGGGCGGGACAACGTGACGGTGCTCCTCCTCTCGTTTGTGCCCGAAGAGAAAAAGTGATTGCGGCTCCGCACCGGAAAATGATTGCGATGTGGGGCCGTACCCAGGTGCGGCCGTCGTTAATATCACGTGTCGCCGTTATTGTGCCGCGTGCCGCCGCCGGCAGCCCGCCTCGCCCGCTTTCCCGCCGGCAAAATGCGGCATTCCCGGGATGCACGTAAAAAAACAGAATGACATGGAAAAAGTGGAAAAAACGGATATACGGCAACTGATGGAGGACGGGGGCCGGGTGGCGGAACTGCTGGCGCAGATGCCCGATAGCCCTGAACGCGACGGTCTGCTGGCACTGCTGGCCTATTGCGGCGAAGGGCAGACGCCCGACTGCGAAAAAGCCTTTCTCCATGCCCGTCGGGGCATGGAGAAAGGGGACGGTACGGCCTGCTATGTGCTGGGCCTGATGTGTGCCAACGGCGACACCCCCGACCAGCGAACGGGCGGCGAGCGTCAGCTGTATGACCATTATGACGCTGAAACCTTTATGGAAAGGGCGGCCCAAAGCGACAGTCCGTGGGCCGTCGATGCCCATCTTTGGCTGGGAGACTATTTCATGGATTCCTGCCGGGGGGAGGACCCCGAAGAGGGGCTTGCGCACTACAGGGCTGCTGCCGAAAGCGACAGCGTTGAAGCCGCGGAGTTCCTGGCCGACTATTATGACGAGCGGGCGGAGTGGGAGAACTTCGAGAACGAGGAACTGAACCGGAATTTGTACGACTGCCAGCGGCTGGCCTATGAATTGAATCCCCACGACAACGCCCGCCGTTACGGTCTGTTGCTGGCGTTGGGCATCGGGTGCCGGCCGTCTTTCCGCCTGGCGCGCAAGTGTCTGGAAGAGGATTATGCCTTCGGTCACCCCGAGGGAGCGGCGGCCCTGGCCTTTATCTGGAAAAGGCGTGCCGCCGATGCCGGCCTTCCGGAGGGAGAGAGGGCCTGTTGCGCCGCGCAGGCGGAAAAATGGGAAGGCATCGCGGCGAGGCACGGTGCTTTGCCGGTGGAGCCGGAGGAGGAAGAGGACAGCGATTTTGGTTTCGGCTCCATTTCTGCGTCCGGTTCCGGCGCGCTGGGCAGCAGCTCCGGCTTCAATGGCCCCGTGCTGCACACCGGCTCCTCTGCCAATAAGCAGGAGGTTGTGCTGTTCCGCCCGGGCAGCTTCAACGACACCTCCAAGGCCGCCGACGATCTGCGGGACCACAAGGCAGTGATCGTCAACATGGAGAATGTGGATAAGGCCATGGCCCGCCGTGTGGTGGATTTCCTGTCCGGCTGCGTTTACGCACTGGATGGCGATGTGAAGAAGATCGCCCAGTCCGCCTATCTCTTCTGCCCCCACAATATGGAGATCTCCGGCGATCTGGAGACCCTGCAGGCAGAGGTTGAAAATTACATCTAATATAAGACAGCACCGCGCAATTCGCCTGGGGCGGCCGATGGAGCTTTTCCGTCGGCTGCGCTGATTGGATCGTGGGGCACTGCCTGGGGAAACGGTTGCTTTTACGCAAGCGGATATCCGACTACTTTTATTTACAGATCATAGGAAGGAGAAGATAGATATGATCACTCCGCAGCAAATCGATCAGGTGTCTTTTTCCAAGGCATC
>OGNF01001259.1_pt1 | contig 23849 bp, 19 predicted proteins | sample 1573321 | NCBI WGS metagenome assembly OGNF01 (sample SAMEA2581911, study PRJEB24529) | metagenome | biome: Human gut stool | place: China | collected 2011
CCGCTATGCTCCTTCGCCTGCAAGACCGAATATGAGGCACATCTGCGACCCCTGCATTAACATTTTTTGTGGGATGGGGTCTTAGATATGCAGCATCCCCGGGTGCGCCGCGATGAATTCTGCGTAGCGGCTTCTTGCCTCCGCCTGATTGGCTGCGATTTTGTCAGAATCTATCCGGATGACAGGGCGGTGGTTAAGGGCTGCAAGCACCTTTTCACCCTCCGACAAAATATGCCTGCTGTATGCGGAGAGATAACGCTCGCAGAATTTTGTCCACACATACTCCACGGCCTGGGCCGACGGATGCACAAGGTCGGAGGTATAGAAGCGGTAATCGCGCAGGTCGTCGGTGATGATTTCGAAAGCAGGGAAATAGTCGATGTAAGCCATAGCGTCGCAGAGACTCTCGCAAGCAAGCAGAAGCACAGCCTTGGAGCGTGAATTCCCCTCGAAACCATCCTTTAGATGGCGTACGGGGCTTACCGTGAAAATTACCCTCATCTTAGGATTTCTGAGATGGAGCCTCAACAAGAGCGCCATCCATATGTTCTGAATTTCGGTGAGCGACATGCGTCGGCGGAGGAATGCGGAAGCCGGCACCTTGTGGCAGTTGGCCACGATATAACCCTCCATGCCGGCGAGTTCATATATCCAGCTTGTGCCGAAAGTGATTATAAGTGTCCTGCATTCGAGGAGCATATTGTCGAGATTCTCGAGTCGGCCGATAGCCTGTGCGAACGCCTCCTCCTGAGAGCGAGCGGCAAGCGAGGAATCGAACAGCCAAGAGAGCCATATCCCATCCTTTTCGAAAAGAGCAGCCTCGACCGCGCGTGCCCGTTCATCGGGGGATGCGATGGCGAGGTGAAGGATTGTGGCAATGGAGGCAGGGTTATAGAGTACGCCGCAGGGATTGCTGCAAGCGTTCCATAGCGAGCGTCGCATACGTTCCCCCACATAGTCGCTGAAGCAGGAGCCGATGAGCACAGCTCCCCGTTCCGGGTCGAGCAGAAGATCTTCTCCCGCCCCTTTCGCCAAATATTCAGTCCGAAATCTCATCTTACCTCAGTTCTCTTTGCCGCAGAGGGCTTTAAGTCTACACCATTTGCAAATCTCCTCATTAGTTGTAGGCATGAAATCCTTCGTCGGGTCGAAGATATCCTTCAGCATTGAGTTGAGATTATCCGTGAATTCATTGTTGAGATTCGCAATAAACGGCTCATCCATATAGAGCCTGCCATTCTTTATCTGTATGTGGCTCTGGCTATTGCCCATGGCTATCCGCTGCACATCGTAGATGGCCGTGAGGACATCCGGCGGAAGGGTGTCACCTTCCTGCTCCACTCGGTTCATCAATACATTGGCATAGAACATCAGCTGGAAGATGTTCTTTGAATCCTCCGGATGGGACACATTGTCGAGCGCGAATATAGAGGAGATGGCATCAGTTTTGAGACCCACATTTCCCGTCTTGTAGTCGATGATTCGCCAGTTGCCATTGGCGATATCCACGCGGTCGAGTGCATAGCGGATATTCACGCTCTCATCGGGATTCGTGCCATATTGCCAGCGCATATTTCCGTCGAGTTCGCCACCCACAAGGGTGATGGGGGCGAGAGTTTTGTCGTAGAGAATCACCGATTTAATAAGTTGGAGGATACGGTCGGCCACGAGCCGGGCAGCGCCGGGGAGTTCGCGGTCGAGGTCGTCGCCATTCTCCGCCTTCATCCCGAAATGCTCCTTATTGATGCTGCGGCGCACCACATGCTCAATCCTGTCCGGGCTGTCGATGAGGTGTTGCAGATAGTCCTCAGTCAGAGTGATACCCTCCGAAGGACTGATATATTTCTTTCTGCGGTTTGGTGGAAAATAAAGCAATAATAGTGAATTATGCACTATATTACCCAGTGTGATAGCATCGATATAATCGGAGTGGGCAGGGTCGTCGCTGATGCCACGCACCGTTTCGTAATAGAACATCACCTGGCATTTGGGATATTTCTGGAGCGAGGAGGCCGAAAGGTTTCTACCCTTCTCCTTATCTTTCTCCTTGAACTGATTGAGGAGCGCCATCACCTCGGGCGTCTTTTTCACGGGCGATGCCGCCGACTCACTGCTGCTGATCTCAAACTGCCGGCTGCGGGGAGTCACGTCGGTGGTGCCATAGAGAAGTTCGAGTTGCATGAGGAAACGCGACTTGCCCCCCGAGCGCATTCCCTCTCCGGCGCGGGCGTCGTAATAAAGATATACATTATTTGCGCGCGACAGGAGCCGGTAGAAATAGTATGAATATAGACGTTCGCCATGGGAGGAGATGGGGAGGCCGTAGCCGTGGCGCACGGAGTCGGGGATGAAAGAGCGCCGGCGGGAAGCGCTCGGCATCGTCTTGTCGTTGAGCGACAGCATGAATAATTGGTCGAAGTCCAAGGCGCGGGTCTCAAGCATGCCCATCACCTGAAGGCCCTGGAGCGGTTCACCTTCGAAAGTGATTTTCTCACCCTGCACCAGGCGGTCGACAAGTCGGAACACGCTGTCGAAGCGCATCGACACCTTATATTTTTTCACGCACTGCGTCACTACGCGGAGAGAATTGCGGTAAGCCTCCACCTGTGCGTTCTCGATATCGCGGCTCAGCGTAGAGGCATTCTCGTCACGGCCGAGCGAAACCTGCACCTCTTCGAGCAGGCTGTCGAGCATCTGGATGCTCTGCTCCGGAGTGTCGAGCCGGCTGGCGGGCACGAGCATCCGGGCAAGTCGCGGGGAATATTTGGCGAGAAGTTCGGGGGTTACCACATAAGTGTGGTGTTCATGGATATGGGTGGCTATATTGCCGGGAGCGCCGGGTTCGGCGAGGATATGCGTGATGGGGTGGCCAAGAATGGCAATCATGTCCTCATGGAAGAATCCGGTGACGCCATGGGCGGAGCGCTGGCGCTGGAGCAGCAGGCGCAGATGGCGCACGAATGACGCCACGGCCGTATAGCGCATCGAATATCCCATGGTGAGGTTGACATTCCCCATATCATTTGGCAGCGAATAGAGGAGCGGCATCAGCAGGCTCTCATCGGGGAGCACCACAGCCACTTCGGCCTTCTCGATGGCTTCGCGCCCCTCCTCAGTAGCCCAGAGGCGGGCGATCTCATTGCCGGCGAGTTTTGCCTGCATGGAATTGGAAGGGGAGGCCTCGATCACTATCGGCGGCATCGCATTGCGCTGCGCCTTCTCGATGAAGGGGAGAGCCCATTCAGGCTGGGGAAAGAGGGCGATGAGGCGCTCCATGCTGCGGCCGGGCCCTGAGTCCTTGTTGCTTAGCACCGGGCCTGTGGCATCCCAGAAAAACTCGCCGAAAGCATGGCCGTCATCGCAGCGCATGTCGCGAATGCTCTCAAAAATCTTCAGTTCGGCGGTGCTCAGGTCGCTGAAACCAACAACAACCAATCTTTTCCAGGGGAAGGCTTCGCGACCTAATTCGCGCACGGCGTCGAGAGCCAGGCGAAATCCTCCGCCCGGAGTGCAGAGCCCGTCAGCCTCGAGGCTTTCGTTGAAACGATCGTAAAGCTCCGAAAGCATCTGCCAGAGGGCCACGAAGCGGCTGCGGATGGCCGAATCCTCCTTTACATCCTGCAGCGACTTCCAGAAACGGTCCACATCTCCCGACGAAGGGGTGTAGCCGAAATAGCGCTCGATTACCTCTATCTGCTCATCGGTGAGATAGTTGCTGGCGATGCTACGGAGGTCGGTCACATTCCGGAAAAGCTTTTCGGCATCGGCGTCATATTTATCCGCTTCCGAGAAATCAGAAATGAGCGTGTCGCCCCAGGCTATGAACCGGTCGAAATCGAGCAGGTCGTCGTCAGTCTCGAAAGTGAGCGCTTTGCCCATCAGCGTGCGGTAGATGTTGTAGAGGCGGAAAATCATGTCGATACGTGAGTCGGGCACGCGCTGCGACAGAGTGAGCGCCACGTCGGTCATCGACATCACAGAAGGGGCCAGCCGGGGCCGTTCGGTGCCGATGCTTGCCGACAGATACTTCAGGAAGAAGCGTCCGCTTCGCTTATTGGGAAAGAGGAAGCAATAGTGCGACATGTCGTCGCCACGGGAGGCATAGGCCTCAGCCACGCTCTGGAGAAAATTCATATTCGCTATATTCGCTATTTCGTTTTATTCACAAAATTAATAAAAAATTAGCGCAATTTATTAGCATAAGCAATCTCAATTTATTAAATTTGTGGCCGGTAAGGATGACCCGCAAATTATTTCGGCGTCATTTAAGGGATAGAGATAGGTTGTTTGGGTAGTTACTAATAGATAATCCACCGTGAAATTTTCGGATATATCCGGACATGAGAGTCTGAAGAACACAATGCGCCGCTATCGCACAGGTGGCCGCCTTCCGCATGCCATGCTCATCTCGGGGCCGGCCGGCACCGGCAAGATGATGCTTGCGCGCGCATTTGCCCAATACCTTCATTGCGAGAACCCCCGCGACGGCGAACCGTGCGGAGAGTGCCGTCATTGCCGTCTGCATCACGAGCTGACGCATCCCGACCTTCATTTCATATATCCCATAGTCAAGAACAAGAGCAAGGGTGTGTCTGTGTCGGCCGACAAGGCCGATGCCTGGCACAAGATGCTCACGCAATATCCCGCCATGCCCGAGGACCGCTGGCTCGATCTTGTGGAGGCCGGCAATTCGCAGACGAGCATCTATGTGGAGGAGGCGGCCGACATAGTGCGTGCCGACTCATTCCCCGCATTTGCCGCCACAAAAAAGATTTTCCTCATATGGCTTCCGGAGCGTATGAACCGCGAGGCTGCCAATAAACTCCTTAAAGTGATCGAGGAGCCGAGCGAGACCACTCTCTTCCTGATGGTGAGCAATAACGAACTTGGCATCCTGCCCACGATTTTCTCCCGTGTGCAGCGCCTTCATGCTCCGCTTCTTTCTGAGGCCGACATCGCCGACTATCTGCAGCGCCATCACAGTCTCTCCCCGCAGGAGGCCACGTGGATAGCCCGTATCTCAGAGGGAAGCATCATCCGCGCCGAGGAGTTGGGTGGGGCGGCAGGCGAGAACGATGAGTTTCGCAGCATCTATCAGGATGTGATGCGCTCGGCCTATGCCGTGCGTCCCGCCCGCCTGCGCGCCCATGCCGACAGCGTGGCCGCTTTCGGCCGCGAGAAAATCAAGCGATTCCTCGCATATATGGCCCGGATGCTCCGCGAGAATTACATCTACAATCTGCACATGCCGCAGCTTGTGGCCCTCACCCCCGAGGAGGAGGAATTCTCACGCCGCTTCGCACCCTTCATCAATTCCGCCAATGTGGAGGATTTCCTTTCCGCTATCGACCAGGCAGGAACGGATATCGCCCGCAACGGCAACTCCAAACTCGTGCTCTTCGACCTCTTCTCGAGAATTATCGGATATGTGAGACGAAAGGAAAAGAGATAAATCGGAAACCCAAATATCAACACGGCTGTCCGCTCCTCCGGAGCCTGAGCCGCAAAAATCATAGAATATTATGAAACCTACATTGTTCATCCTTGCTGCCGGAATGGGAAGCCGTTACGGCGGACTTAAGCAGCTCGACGGTCTCGGCCCCAATGGCGAGACTATCATGGATTATTCGGTATATGACGCTCTTAGAGCCGGATTCGGCAAGATCGTTTTTGTGATCCGTCACGATTTCGAGCAGGAATTCCGCGAGAAGATCATTTCGAAATATGAGGGACATGTGCCCGTGGAGGTTGTGTTCCAGGACATCAACTCCCTCCCCGAGGGCTTCAAGCCCAACCCCGAGCGCAAGAAACCGTGGGGCACCAACCACGCAGTGCTTATGGGCAAGGATGCCATAAAGGAACCGTTCGGAGTAATCAACGCCGATGACTATTACGGCGCCGAGAGCTTCAAGGTGCTTGCCGACTTCCTCCGTTCCGTTGAAGGCAAAAAGAATGAATACTGCATGATTGGCTTCAACATCGAGAACACACTGAGCGAGAACGGCGGAGTGAGCCGCGGCCTCTGCGAGGTGAGCTGCGAGGGCTATCTCACCGGCGTAACCGAATGCCACGGCATCGAGCGCAAGGATGGCAAACTCGTGCAGACTGCCCCCGACGGCTCCATCGTACCCTTCCCCGAGGGCGCAAGCGTCTCGATGAATATGTGGGGTTTCACTCCCGACTATTTCGACTATAGCGAGAAGGCTTTCATCGAATTCCTCAAGGAGAACGGCAATGAACTTAAGACTGAGTTCTACATCCCGTCGGTGGTCAACGACCTTATCCGCGACGGAAAGATCACACTCAAGGTGGAGAAAACACCTTCGCGCTGGTTTGGAGTCACTTATGCAGCCGACCGTCCCGCCACAGTGGCTCAGTTTGCCAAACTCGTGGATGAGGGTCTCTATCCCTCGCCCCTTTTCTAAATATATATCTTAATTTATCGCTATGAAACAGAAAATATTGGTCACGGGCGGCACCGGCTATATCGGGTCGCACACCACAGTGGAACTGCAGAAGGCAGGCTATGAGGTGGTGATTATCGACAATCTCTCGAACTCCAACCGCGATGTGCTCAATGGCATCGAGGCAATCACGGGCATCCGCCCGGTGTTGGTGGAGGGTGACTGCACCGATATCGCCACACTCCGCAAGCTTTTCAAGGAGAATCCCGGCATCAAGGGTATCATCAACTTCGCCGCCTCGAAGGCTGTGGGCGAGAGCGTGCACAAGCCGATCCTCTATTACCGCAACAATCTCGGCACTTTGCTCAATCTCTTGGAGTGCATGCCGGAATTCGGAGTGGAGGGAATCGTGTTCTCCTCCTCCTGCACTGTCTATGGCGAACCTGACGTGAATCCTATCGACGAGACGGCCCCCATCAAGCCGGCCACATCGCCCTATGGCAACACCAAGCAGATTTCCGAGGAGATAATCGCCGACGTGATCCGTTCGGGAACTCCCATCAAGAGCATCCTGCTGCGTTATTTCAATCCCATCGGCGCTCATCCGTCGGCTGAGATTGGTGAACTTCCTGTGGGTGTTCCGCAGAACCTTGTGCCATATCTCACACAGGCAGCAGCCGGAATCCGTCCGGAACTCACGGTGTTTGGCGACGATTACAACACTCCCGACGGCAGTTGCATCCGCGATTATATCGACGTGGTGGATCTTGCCAAGGCGCATGTCATAGCCATGCAGCGTATGCTCGATAAGAAGGACACGGATGCCATCGAGATCTTCAATCTCGGCACGGGTCGCGGACTCAGTGTGCTCGAGCTCATCAACTCCTTTGAGCGTGCCACGGGTGTGAAGGTTCCCTATCATATCGGTGCCCGCAGAGAGGGTGACATCGAGAAAATCTGGGCAGAGCCCACAAAAGCCAACACCGTGTTAGGTTGGACCGCCGAGGTTCCCATCGACGAAACGATGCGCAACGCCTGGCGCTGGCAGTGCAAAATCACCAACAAATAATCCTCGTTGATTGTTGATAAAGATTAATGACTGAAAGTCGCGGAGCGACTACCCTGCATATTAACCGCGCACGACACGGAGCGAAGTGTTGTGCGCGGTTTGGCATATAAGCGTTTATTCCATTGCTTTCCAGGAGGTGATGTTGCGGGTTTTGGTGCTGAAGGCGATGCCGAGCTTGATTATGGGGCGCGGGTCGCCGGCAAACTGACGGGCATAATCCTTCTCCTCAATCTGTTGTAAGGCCTCCTCCGGCGTGCCGTCGCGTTTCAACTCGATGATGTATATGTAATTGCGCATGCTCAGAATCAGGTCGATGCGGCCCTGCGACGTGTGCCATTCCGGCCGCGCATCCACCCCGATTAGCACGAACATGATGAAGAGGTTGTTCTCGTAATGCAGTTCCACAGCCTTTTCGGCAAATTCATATGGAATGCCGGCCATGAATGTCCGGATGCGTTCGATCGCTTCGTCTACACGCTTCGCCTCTAAAAGTTTACGCACATCGTATACTTCATTGTAGATTTCCGTATCTCCCCTGCTGAAATAGTACTCGGCAAGATTCTCGAACAACCCCTTGCGCACTTCAAGGTTGGGGATTGCGAGATGATAGCGGTCCGGTGCCTCATATTCCTTGATGGTGAGATAGCCTGTCTGATAGAGCAATGCGATTGGATTGCTCTTGAACATATCGCTTGCCGACAGTGTCCTTCCCTCCACCGTCTCGTCAAACATATCAGGCAGAAAATTATTACTCTTCTGGATCTGACGGATAAGGAATTCCGGCGTACCGCTCTGAAACCAATAGGAACCGGTCTCACTGTCATCAAGCGACCAAAGCAGGCTGAAAGGATTGTAGATATCGGGGCTCTCCTTTGTGAAATGATAGCCGTCATAGTTGGCTTTCAGCAAACTAATCGCACCCTCATAATCTGTTTTTTTATTCAAGGCGAGTTTTTCTATTCCTTGTTGGCAATTCTTTCGCAGTTCCTCTTCAGTTATTCCGCAGATTGCGGCATATTTCTCCTTGAGGGATATGTCCATCAGATTGTTGAGTCCGCTGAAGATGGTCATCTTGCTGAAGCGGCTCACTCCGGTGAGCATCGTGAAGCGGATATACTGGTCGAGATCCTTGATGTTGACATATATCGATTTCAGAAGCAGGCGATGTTCCTCGCTCCTCTCCGGTTCGTGCATTGTCTCGATAATCGGATTGTCGTATTCATCAACAAGGATTACCACACCCTTTCCGGTGGCATTGTAGGCAGCCTTGATGATATTGCCGAAGCGGGATGAAAGGTCCTTGGTGGGAGCGTCAACATTATATTTCTTCTCCCATTCGTAGAACTGATTGCTGAGAATCTCCTCCAGATTGCCACCACCGGAAGCGTGGAATGTGGCAAGGCTCAGTTTAAGCACCGGATGCACAGGCCATTCCGACTCCAACTGCTCGATGGCCAACCCTTTGAAGAGTTCCCTCTTTCCCTCGAAATAGGCCTGGATTGTGGAGAGCAGCAGGCTCTTGCCAAAGCGTCGGGGACGCGAAAGAAATACACAATTGCTTGAGTTGACAAGATTGTAGATCAATTCAGTCTTGTCAACATAAAGGTATGAGAGTTCACGAAGTTTCTCGAAACTCTGGATGCCTATAGGATAGCGAACGGAAGTCATGGCCATAATAATTGGGGGTATTTTCGACAAAGATAATACATTCGCATGACAATCGCAAAAAAGGCGAATGCATTGGGGTATAGCCCGAATGGACGCAGCGACGGCGCAGGGCGTGCTTGAAGAGAGCGCTCCCGATGCATTTATTTGCGGTCGGTGAGGGCTTCGCGGACGGCTTCGGCCCGGTCGGCGTCGTTGTTGTAGTTCGACTTCAGCAGGTCGGGGAAAAAGATGAGTTTGATGATCAGAAAAAAGACGATGAGCTTGAATATGATGATTGCCCACAGGTATTTCCCTATGGTCATATTCCGGAATCCGTCGGCATAAAGCAGCCAGACGCGCCTCCAGAACCCCTCATTCTTATTCTCAATCTCATTATCCATAGTGGTCAAAGCTCCCCGCCCAATCCAAAATTCAAAATTAATCTCCCCTAATCCCCTAAAAAAGAAAAGATTAATTGTCTCCCGACAACTAATCCTCTAACCTTAAATCTAATACCATGAAAAACACGGGGCAAAATTACTAATTATTTTTATTCTGAAAAAATATTTTAGTAAGAATTTTGCAGCATAATGAATATTTAACGTATTTTAAGCCCCGTTTTGGAAACATAAAATCCCCTTAATTTATCAAAAAGAAAAGCAAAAAGAAAGCCTCCCGGCTCAGATTCGCTTGGAAATCATGAGCCGGGAGGCTTATGAGGTGCTGATTCTTTACAATTGCTAAAAAACTGCTTTTGAATGAAAACGTTAACGCGTTAACATTTGCAGGTCACTGTCCCACGCTCCATTCCACGCCGTTCTTGGTGTCCTTCACATTGAAGCCCAATTTGGCGAGGCGGTCGCGGATGAGGTCGCTCGTGGCCCAGTTCTTCGACGCCTTTGCCTCGGCGCGGATCTCCATGAGCAGGTCCACGGCGCCCTTGTAGGGGGCCATGTCGGCGTCTGTGTCAGCAGCCGCGCCCATGCGGATACCCAAGATCTCCACGAGGAATGTGTCGAAGAGATGGCGCAACTGCTCGATCTGGGCCTCTGTGAGGGATGTCTGGCCGTTGGCGGCGGCATTCACTACCTTGGCTGCGTCGAAGAGGGTGGCTATCACGGCGGCCGTGTTGAGGTCGTCGTCGAGAGCCTCATAGCAGTCCTTCTCGTAGTCGGGGAGCGTCACGCTGCTTGTGGCTGCCGGCTTGAGCGACTGCAGGCGGGCGTAGGCCTCCTCCATGCGCGCCAGTGCCTTCTCGGCGCTCTGGAGCGACTCGTTGGAGAAGTCGAGCGTGCCGCGGTAGTGGGCCTGGAGGATGAAGAAGCGGAGCACCATCGGTGAGTAGCCCTTCTGCAGGCGCTCGTGGTCGCCGGTGAAGAACTGCTGGAGGGTGATGAAATTGTTGTATGACTTGCCCATCTTCTTGCCGTCGATGGTGATCATATTGTTGTGCATCCAATATTGCACAGCCTCGTGGCCCTGGGCTGCTACGCTCTGGGCGATCTCGCACTCGTGGTGAGGGAACATCAGGTCGAGTCCGCCGCCGTGGATGTCGAAGGTCTCGCCGAGGTATTTGCGGCCCATGGCCGAGCATTCGAGGTGCCAGCCGGGGAATCCTTCACTCCAGGGGGATGGCCAGTGCATGATATGCTCGGGGGCGGCCTTTTTCCAGAGGGCGAAGTCGAGCGGGGAGTGTTTCTCCTCCTGGCCGTCAAGTTCGCGGGTGGTGTTGAGCAGGTCGTCGATGTTGCGGCCGGAGAGTTTGCCGTAGTGGTGGTCTTTGCTGTATTTGGGCACGTCGAAATATACGGAGCCGCAGCTTTCGTAGGCGTAGCCGGCGTCAAGGATCTGTTTCACGTATTCGATCTGCTCGATGATATGGCCGGATGCGTGGGGCTCGATGGATGGGGGGAGCACGTTGAGAGCCTCCATGTCGTGATGGTAGCGGTTGAGGTAGTGCTGCACCACTTCCATCGGCTCGAGGCTTTCGAGGCGGGCTTTCTTGGCCACTTTGTCTTCGCCGGAGTCGGCGTCGTGTTCGAGGTGGCCCACGTCGGTGATGTTGCGCACATATCTCACCTTATAGCCGAGATGGCGCAGATAGCGGAAAAGGATGTCGAATGTGATAGCGGGGCGGGCGTGGCCCATGTGGGCGTCGCCGTATACGGTCGGACCACAGACATACATCCCCACGTGTCCTTCCACGAGGGGACGGAACGGCTGCTTGCAGCGCGACATCGTATTGTACAAGGCAAGGGAATGCGGTTTCATCTTGAATCTTTTATGAAGGTTTAGTTATTGCCGATTTTGCCGTTGTGAGGGGCGATTTCGCCAAACTGTGCTTCGTATTTCTTCACGTTGTCGGTGAGGGCGAAGAGGAGTTTCTTGGCGTTTTCGGGGCTCATGATCACGCGGCTCACCACCGGGGCCTGGGGCATGCCGGGAGCGGCGAAGATGAAGTCGATGAGGAATTCATTTGCGGTGTGGCCGATCATGGCGAGGTTGGTATATTTGCCGTCGGCGAGTTCGGGACGGAGCTGGATCTGAAGTTGGTTCTGGTTCTGATTTTCGTTTGCCATATTAATGTGTGATTTTATCGTAGTTTTTGGTTTAAAATAATTTTTTGGACGCATATAAATTGCATATGCCCGGAATCGCGTCGGGGATTCCGATTGCGAAGTTAGCCATTTTTTATCAATCCACAAAATATGCCGCACCGCCGCCACCATTAAACAGCCGTCAACAAGCCCAAAAGCCTCGTCGGCTCTGGGCCGACGACACTCAATCTTCGATGATGAGCAATCGCCTGCGTAAAAATTATATTAAGAATCAATAATTCTATTATTCGAGAAATGCTGCTTTGCTATTTGGAAATTTATGGTTAAATTTGTGGTCGGAACGGATGTTGTCTGTTTCGGGACATAATAATAAGAGGCGTTATGGCTTCTGCTTGTGCGGATAAAGCGTAGGAAACTTATATCCAGGTATATGCAAGTGGAGTTCATGGCAGTCTCCATGCCATAAGGTGTGGAGCTGTTATTTCACATCTTCATATACAGGTTTTTCCTACCACCTATCCGTAAAGGCGTGGCGTAACAGCCCACGCCTCTTTTTTTCTATCTAAGAAACAATCCAGTTATGACGCCTCCTTATCATATCGGACACAGAATAAAGCAGGTAATGTGGGAAAAGCGGATACCTGCAGTGCAGCTTGCAGAGAGGATATGCGTATGCCGCACCCATATTTACAAGATCTATGAAAAGGACACCATCGACACCCATCTTCTTATGCGGATATCATTGGCGTTGTCGCATAATTTTTTTGCATAGATCGCCAGTTATATATATGAGAATCTTGCAGACACTTTGAATTCTTAGCTTCAATCTTCTTCCAACCAATAAACACTACTCAAAAAAGAAGGAGGCTGCGCCGTATTGTATACGACTCAGCCTCCATTATTTGTTTTTGAGTTGACCTCAGAAGTGCGAGAGGTGTAACCCATATGGATTTAGTCTCTTTCGCAGCTGTTTTTTGTCACGTAAAGTTTTGCCGTCTGGAGCACTTTGCCGCTTTTCTGAGACTTCAACTGGAACGCAATTGTAAGTGTGCCTTTGCAGCTGGATATGCCATCGGAATATATATCTTCATAAACATCCATAAGGGAGTTGAAATTATATTTCGCCTTGTTGAAGGTGATGCCTTCCCAATAGTAGGATGTAAGTTCCGAATTAATGTCACTCATGAAATTGTCCAGTTGCTGGGCGGTGTATCCGCCTCCTGTTACGCTTGAGCAGACGGCATAGTAGTCATCTACTTCTTCACCGCTGGGACCGTCGTCGTCGCTGCCGCATGATGCCAGAGGCACAAGGAAGAGCAATGCCATAAGCAGCATGCTCAGTTTTTTGGTAATTTTTTCCATTTCTGAAAAGTTTTTAATGTTATTATTTATGGATAATTTTATCAAAACAGGTTGACTGTTTCATTTAGAAACCGGCAGCAAAATTAGTGATATAAAATGATTAAATAGTGTTAAATCTGTCGTCAATGCGGCTACAATTGTTGCTATATATGCTACATAAGGTAAAGTTAAGTATTACCCGCAAATTAGTTAATGCATATTTTGAGTGAATTTTCGAGTGATTTGTGTGAGTCCGAGAAGGAGGGATGCGGGCATCATGACTGAGCGGAGTCGCGCAAAGCGCCGAAAAGACGACGAAAGTTGCGTTGACTAATCAATACATTAAATAATTTCGGCGTCATACTATAAGACATGAATCATATTTATTAGATAGTGTAGTCGCTCCGCGACTATGACTGACGCTTTTGATTTTGTCTAATATAAAACACAAAACTGTTCTTCCTTCACACCACGATGCCGTCTTGCATGTGGATGATGCGGTCGGCTATCTCGTTCATCGAGGGGTCGTGGGTCACTATCACGAAGGTCTGGCCAAGCTGGCTGCGCAGGTCGGCTATCAGGGCGCGGATCTCGTCGCGGTTGTGCGAGTCGAGACTGCCTGTGGGTTCGTCGGCGAAGACCACTTTCGGCTCGTTGATCAACGCGCGGGCCACTGCCACTCTCTGCCTTTCACCTCCCGACATCTCGCCCGGCTTGTGCGAAATCCTCTCCTTTAGCCCTAGCAGTTCCAGCAGTTCGCCGGCGCGGGTCAGCGCCTTCTTGCGTGCTGTGCCTCCAATCAGGGCTGGCAGCGCTACATTCTCCACAGCCGTAAACTCCGGCAACAACTGGTGAAACTGAAAGATGAAACCTATGTTGCGGTTGCGAAACTCCGACAGACGTTTGTCTTTCATCCTGGTGAGGTCCTCGCCGTCGTAGCAGACGCTGCCGCTGTCGGGGCGGCACAGCGAACCCGCCACCTGAAGCAACGTAGTCTTCCCGGCGCCGCTCGGCCCTAAGATGGTGATAATCTCGTTGCTGCCTATCGTGAGCGACACATTGCGGAGCACCTGCAGAGTGCCGTAGTTTTTACAGATATCCTTTAATTCAATCATGATTCTATTCGTTTTGTCCGGCGCGGGATGTGAGTCGGTTTAGGGCGTGGCTGGCCATGAATATGCCGAACGTGGCGGGTACGCAGGCCGTGGTGCCATATGAGGAGCGTTTGTTCTCCCGTTCGTCGGAGAGGAGGGAGCCCGGACGCGGAGCCTCCGTGCTGCACACCACGGTGAGTCTTCTCCGCAGTCCCATCTTTTTGAGTCGCTGGCGCACAGCGCGGGCCAGGCCATCCTCGCGCGTTTCCCATAGGTCGCTGTATGTCACTTTCGAGACATCGGTGCGACCTCCGGCGCCCATCGACGAGATTAGTGGGATGTTGCGCCGCAGACATTCCGCAATCAGCGCCACCTTCGGAGCCACGGTGTCGATGCAGTCGAGCACGAAGTCGTAGCCTTCGTCGAGAAGGGTTGCCACGGCGCAGGCCTGCAGGAATTCCGGACGGGCATCAACCTCGATATCGGGATTGATATCGAGGATGCGGGAGGCAAAAAGGCCGGTCTTGGGTTGGCCGATGGTGGATTCGAGGGCTATGAGTTGGCGGTTGAGATTGCTTGGCGCCACACAGTCGGCATCGATGAGGGTGAGATGTCCCACGCCTGTGCGGGCAAGCATCTCCACCGCATAACCGCCCACGCCGCCGACTCCCACCACGAGCACGCGGGCTGCGTGCAGTTGGCTGAGCGCCTCTTCTCCAATCAGCGCCAAAGTGCGCAAGTCACGGTCTTCGCTTCGGGTGCTATCGTCGCAAACCATGTTCTCATCATCCATCATATGCTCAACGTCAAGATTACATTGCAAATTTAACCAAAGTAGTGCGAAAAAGCAAACGCCACCGGCAAGTCCAGGAGAGCAGGCGTCTCTTCTTGCGTGTGAAATATGCTTCAAAATGCAGGGATTGTGGCGGGATTTTGTTATTTTTGCAGAATTGAACTGAGTTGACGAGTCGACGAGTTGATGAATTGACAAGTTAGGCTCTAACAACTTGAACGAACCTGAATCTAACATCATGAAGAATTGCTATAATGTGGGGGTGGATGTAGGGGGCACCAATACACACGTGGCTCTCGTGGATCCGCAAGGACGGATTTCCCAGCGAAGTCGCTTCGACTCGCACATGCCGCTCGACCAGCTTGTGGCCTCCATCGCTGAAGCCGTGGCCAAAATGCAAAGCGACGGCAACGAAATCGGCGGAATAGGCGTCGGCGTTCCGTGTGCCAACACGCGGACCGGTTGTGTGGAGGGAGCCACGGAACTTCCCTGGCCCAATCCCACTCCTCTCGCCAAAATGATATCCGATGCCACCGGGCTGCCCTGCCGTATCGCCAATGACGCCAATGCCGCAGCCGCCGGCGAACATGCCTACGGCGCCGCCCGCGGCCTCGACAATTTCATCCTTCTCACCTTAGGCACAGGCGTAGGCGCGGGAGTCTATTGCGACGGCCATCTCCTGAACGGACGCAATGGTTTCGCCGCCGAACTTGGACATGTGGTGGTTGACCCCGAAGGCCCTCAGTGCGGTTGTGGACGACGCGGTTGTCTGCAGATGTATTGCTCCGCCCAGGGCGTAAAACTTATCGCCAGCCAGTTGCTTGCCAAAAGCAACGCCGAATCCTCCCTGCGCCAACTGCCTCTGGATCAACTCACGCCGCTCGCCATAGCGCAAGCAGCCGCCAAGGGAGATGCGCTGGCAATCGAAACATACCGCAGGGTAGGGGAGAGGCTTGGCTCGGCCTGTGCCAACTTTGCCGCATTTACCGACCCCGAAGCGTTCGTATTCTTTGGTGGAGTGGCGAAGGCGTTTCCCCTGTTCAAGGAAACAATGCTTGCCGCCTACCGACGCGACGCACTCTTCCTTTATCGCGACAACGTGAGTTTCCTCCCCTCATCGCTGCCCGATGCCGACGCTGCGCTCCTCGGCGCAGCCGCAATTGCACCCGCACATCATCAGTAATCTCAGTATAATACATCAAGATGAAAATCAGCAAAATAGCCACTATCTTCTCGCTTCTTGCCATTCTGGGCATTTCATCCTTTACAGCCAGGGCCGAAGAGTATGTGCCCTCCGAGCAGGTGAAGCGTTCCCAAAAAGAATTTGCTGCCGACCGTTTCGGCATCTTCATTCACTGGGGAATCTATTCGATGTTCGGCCAGGGAGAATGGTATCTCAACTATGGTCCGCTCGCCGAGGAATACGCCAAGGCAGCCGCAGGCTTCTATCCCGCTAATTTCGATGCCGGGAAATGGGCCGACGCCATCCGCGACTCCGGCGCGAAATATGTAACTTTCACCACGCGTCATCACGATGGCTTCTCGATGTGGCACACGGCCCAGAGTCCATACAACATCGTGGATGCCACCCCCTTCCGCCGCGACATACTCCGCGAACTCTCCGACTCTCTCCGCTCGCGCGACCTAAACCTGCACCTTTATTATTCCCACATCGACTGGACGCGGCGCGACTATCCCCGTGGCCGCACCGGCCTCACCACCTACACCGACACTGTGGCTCCCGACTGGAACCACTACTATAAATTCATGAACGCGCAGCTCCGCGAATTGCTCACGCAGTATGGACCCGTGCGCTGCATCTGGTTCGACGGCAAATGGGACCACGACCAGGACACTGTGCCCTTCAACTGGCAATTGCCCGAGCAATATGCCATGATCCACTCTCTTCAGCCCGGCTGTCTTATAGGCAACAACCATCACGAAGATGTGATTCCAGGGGAGGACATCCAGATATTCGAGCGCGATGTACCCGGCGAGAACACTGCAGGATATTCTGAACAGGCAATTTCCCGTATCCCGTTGGAGACATGCCAGACCATGAACGGCATGTGGGGCTACAAGGTGAAAGATACTGACTATAAGAGCGCCCGAACGCTGATTCGCTATCTTGTGAAGACCGCAGGAGTGGGAGCAAACCTCCTTCTCAACATCGGCCCTCAACCCGACGGTTCGCTGCCTGACGCCGCCCTCGACCGTCTGAAAAAGATGGGCGCTTGGTTGCGCGCCAACGGCGAGACCATCTACGGCACCGAAGCCGGTCCCGTGCAACCTGCTCCCTGGGGTGCCACCACACGCAAAGGAAAGAACGTATACGTGCATGTGTTCCCCACCGACAGTGTGGACACATCCACAATCTTCCTCCCGCTGATGGGTCCGGTGAAGAGCGTCAAGACCTTCGCCGACGGCAAGAAAGTGAAACATTCGCGCACACGCGGCGGAGTGACCCTCTATCTCGACGATGTGCCCGACGTAGACGACTATATCATTGAAATCAGGGAGAAATGACCGAACTTGAGATTTGCTGCTCCGATTTCAGGAGCGTGCAGGAAGCCCGCAAGGGTGGCGCCGGACGCATCGAACTATGTCAGGCTCTCGGTGAGGGTGGGCTCACTCCCTCCCTCGGTCTGATTGAAAAGGCTGTGGCTTCCGGAATGCCGAAGGTCAATGTGCTTGTAAGGCCCCATGCCGGCGATTTCCTTTATGATGAGGATGACGTGCAGATAATGCTGCGCGACATAGAGGCCGCCCGCAGAGCCGGAGCCACCGGCATTGTAATCGGCGCGCTGAATCCTGACGGCACGGTGAATGAACAGCAATGCCGCCGGTTTCGCGAGGCCGCCGGGAATCTTGAACTGGAGTTCCACCGAGCCTTCGACATGACCGCTGACCCCGAGGCTGCCCTGGAGACAATCATCGCGCTCGGTTTCGACCGGGTGCTCACCTCCGGATGTGCTGCCACTGCACAGAAGGGGATTCCGATGCTGCGGCGTCTGCAAAGTCTGGCTGCCGGCCGCATCAAGATTATGGCAGGGAGCGGCGTTAATGCCGCCAATGCCCGTGAGATCCTCGATGAAACAGGCGTTGATGCCCTCCATGCCAGCGCCTCCACAATAATACCTTCTAATATGATTTTCCGAAACGATTCCGCCAAGATGGGCGATCCGGGAGCCGATGAATACAGCCGCCGCTCCAGCAGTGCCGAGAAAGTGCGCAGCATATTGATGGCTCTTGCCTGTTTGCTGGCTTTGATTTTGCCCGCAAGCGTGGCGAGGGCCGTGACCGATGCCGAACTCAATCGTGACAAATTGCTAAAAACGCTTTATGCCGGGATGACGCCGGCCGATTCCGTGTCATACTCCCGCGACTTCTATCTCGCCAATATCGACGCCTCCATCGATGCCATGCAATCGATGCCTTGGGGCAAGAAGGTGCCCCGCAAGGAGTTTGAGCATTTTGTGCTACCGCTGCGGGTAAACAATGAGAGCCTCGACTCGGCCCGTGTAGTGTTCTATCGCGAACTTGCCCCGAGAGTGAAGAATATGTCGATGAGTGATGCCGCATTGGAGGTGAACCACTGGTGTCATGAGAAGGTTACCTATCAGCCGAGCGACGGGCGCACATCGCCTCCGCTTTCGGCAGTGTCGCAGGCCATAGGCCGGTGTGGCGAGGAGTCCACCTTCGCCGTGGCCGCGCTGCGCTCCGTGGGTATTCCCGCCCGCCAGATCTATACGCCCCGCTGGGCACACACCGACGACAACCATGCCTGGGTGGAGGTCTGGACCGATGGCAAATGGCACTTCCTCGGCGCCTGCGAACCGGAACCTGTGCTCGACCTCGCATGGTTCAATCTCCCTGCCTCTCGCGGTATGTTGATGAGCACCAAGGTGGCAGGCCAATATCCCGGACCTGAGGAGATTCTTGCCCGCACCCCCGTGAGCACGGAGATTAACGTAACCTCCAATTATGCTCCCACGCGCATCGCGCGCGTGCGAGTCTTAGATAAGGAGGGACGCCCGCTGAAGGATGCCGTGGTGGACTTCTGCCTCTATAATTACGCTGAGTTCTTTAAACTCGCCACCAAGAAAACCGATGCCAATGGGGAAGCCTCGCTGCTCTGCGGCCAGGGTGACCTCCTTGTCTGGGCAAGCCGCGATGGAAACTATGCCATAGCGCATTCCACTCCCGCCGACCCGCTCGTGACGCTGGCACTCGACTCACGCCCGGAGATTGACATGAAGTTGACCCTCACGCCCCCTCCGGCATCCACGGCGTTGCCGCAAGTCACTCCCGAGCAGCGCGATCTCAACAACCGGCGTTTTGCATATGAGGACTCTGTGCGCCTGGCATATACCTCGACATTCCTCAATGATGACACGGCGCGTGCCCTTGCCTTGGAATTGGGTGAGGATCCGGAGCGGATTGCGCCGCTTTTGGTGAAGATGCGTGGAAATCATGGCGCACTCACCGCTGCCTTGCGACGTTACCCCGCCGGCAGCCCGCAGCGTGAGAAGGCTGTGCTTCTGCTGGAGAATATATCGGAAAAGGACCTGCGCGACATGGAGTCAGAAGTGCTGGCAGATGCAGTGGAATTTGCTCCCGAACGCCCTGCCGACATGCCTGTAGAGATATATGGCAGGTATGTGCTTTCTCCCAGAATCGACCGCGAATGGCTCACGCCCTTCCGCGAGTCGTTCCTGGCTGCCATCCCGGCCAAGACAATGAAGGTCTGGCGCTCCGACCCGCGTCTCATCCGCGACTGGTTGCTGAAGAATCTGGCTGACGGCACTTCCCGCAATCCTGCCGCCATCAGGATGGATCCCCGCGCAGCCATCTCCAGCCGTCTGGCCGATAAGGTGAACCTCCCAATTCTCTTTACGGCGCTGGCCCGCACCATCGGGATCCCGGCCCGAATCGATGCTGTGACGGGCCATACGCAGTATCTTCCGGTTTTGAAGAAGAGTGCCAAGAGTTCGGAGCCAATTTGGAATGATATCGACTGGGAACCTGCGAAGAAGTCAGCTGACTCCAATGCCGGGCTTGCTTCGAAGGGATATGTCACTTTCGACTATACCCCCTCGGCCCTTATTCCCGACCCGAAATATTTCACCCACTATTCGATCTCGGCTATCGACGGCGGACGTCTGCGTCTGCTTGAATTCGAAGATTTCCTTCCCCTCTCCTCATTGAATGCCTCGCATCAGCCTCTTGACGCCGGCCGTTATCTTCTCGTAACAGGTCAGCGCCTTGCCGACGGCTCAGTGCTCTCGCATTCAAGAACTTTTGATGTAGCAGCCGGCGACACGGTGCGTGTGCCGCTTGCCATCGAGAGCGATGAGAGCGCGCTTCAGGTGATTGGAAACCTCAACGCCGAGGATCTCTATCATGATCTTGGCCTTGGCAAGGAGAAGAGCATACTCTCCACCACGGGTCGCGGCTATTATGTGCTGTCGCTCGTGCGTCCCGGCCATGAACCATCGGCCCATCTGCTCAACGACCTCGCCGCTGCCGCCGACCGTCTCGATGCTGCCGGTGTGAAGATACTGGTGCTCTTTGCCAGCGAGGACGATTGGAAGCGTTTTGACCGCGACGCATTCAAGGGCCTCCCGGAATGTGTGGTGTTTGGCATTGACCGCGACGGCAAGATTGCGGGTGAGATTTCCGAGAGCCTCCATCTGCAGAATGCCGAGCGTCCGCTCACAGTGGTGGCCGACACTTTCAATAGGATAGTATATATGACTCAGGGGTATACGATAGGAATGGGCAACACGCTCGTAGGCGTGCTCCACCGTCTCCGTCAGTGAGAGCAGGGTCTACGGTTATTCCAGAGGCCTGAACACAAAGAGGCGGGTGGAGTCGTGGCGCGGGAGGGCCATGAGCTGTATGTCGGCACGACGGTCGGCTACGCTCTCCTCAGCGCGGCCCACCTTAAGCCCTTTCTCAATAAGCGCCTCCGCCGAAGTCTTGAAGGCTATGGCGGGGGTGTTGTTGTCGTTGGAAAGATGGCAGAGGAATACATTCTTTAGAGCAGGGTTGGCTATCTCGGCTAGGAAGGCGCCCGTCATGCGGTTGTCGAGATGTCCGTTTGCCGCGCGGATGCGGGCCTTGAGGTATTCGGGGTAGCGGCCTGCCGTGAGCATCGCGTCATCATAGTTCGACTCGATCACCAGCCAGTTGGCCTGTGACATATAATGTCGGGCGCGGTCGGTGACGCTGCCCAGGTCGGTGGCGAGCACAAAATGATGCCCCTCCCATTCCACAGAGAAGCCCATATTGTCAGAACCGTCGTGAGGAACCTCAAAGGCTGTGATCTCGAAATCCGCCACCTTGAAGGGTATCTCCTTGAAGATAGGAGTATGGTATTCCTTGATGCGACGGGAGATGTTGTGGCGGCGCAGCAGGCCGTTGAGCACCCGCGGTGTGCAATAGAGAGTGAGGTGGCGGTTGTTGCGCAGAAGATTGTAGCTGTATCTCACATGGTCGCTGTGGTCGTGCGTAAGCAGCAGCGCTTTCACCTGGCGCATGGCTATGCCGGCGGCTTCGAGTTTTTCTTCGATGAGCTCCGAGCGTATTCCGGCGTCTACGATGATGCCGCCGTTGCGGGTGCCTAAATAGCAGGAATTGCCGCTGGATCCTGATGCCAGCGACACATAATATAGCCTGTGGTCGGAGTCGAGCCGGCGGTCGGCGTCGGATACCTTGAGTTCCGAGTCCTCGAATTCCGCGAACGGGAGGCGGACCTGTCCTGTGAGATGTGTCTTCTTATATGCCATTTGTGTCGGCGCATGCCCCTTGGGGGGCGCTCTTATTTCTTTTTGTGGGTTGGTGTGTTGGCCGGGCGATGGATTAGAAATATCGCGGGGCGTTTGTCGTAGTTTTCCTTATTGTTTCTCCATTTTGCCGCCGGGCGGGTGAGGATGCTCTCGCTCGTGGGGTCGGTGATGTCGGCGGCCACGCAGAGGAGGGTGTCGGGGCGCAGCGTGTCGGCAAGAAGAGAGAGAAGGCGGTTGTTGCGATAGGGCGTCTCGATGAAAATCTGGGTCTGTCCGGTTTTTGCGGCGAGCGCCTCCAGACTGCGGATGCGCGCGGCCTTCTGGTCGGCCTCGATGGGAAGATAGCCGTTGAAGGCGAAACCCTGGCCGTTGAAACCGCTGCCCATCAGGCTCATCAGTATGCTTGACGGCCCTACGAGGGGCATCACCTTCAGCCCCTCCCTCTGGGCGATGGCCACGACATCGGCGCCGGGGTCGGCCACCGCCGGACAACCCGCCTCGCTCATCACGCCCACAGGTTGTCCCCCGCGTAGCGCATCGAGGTAGCCCGACACGGCGAACGGCTCGGTGTGGCCGTTGAGCTCGTGGAAGATGCATTCGTCGATGGGGTAGTCGTGCATCCAGCGGCGAAGGTTACGCCGTGCGGTGCGCACATTCTCCACAATCCAGACGCGTATCCCGCGGGCCACCTCAAGGTTCCAGCCCGGAAGCACCCGTGAGGCCGGGGCGTCGCTAAGGCCTACTGGCACTAAATACAGTGCGGCTTCCAGTTTCGTATCCATTTTCATTCGCCTGGAGTTTATTTGAATTTTATCTTCCATTCCGAGGGATAGAGATTATTGGCGCGTGTGCCTAAATTGTTCACTATGCCGAGTCGTATTCCACGGTAAGCCACAGCCACCGGTCCGCGTGGAGCCTCTTCGGGGAGAGTGATGGCCTGATGCCGCAGATAGTTGAGGGCGGCTTCGCGGCCGATCTCCTGCGTGGGACAGTCCTTTGGGTCAAAGGCCACGGAGAGCGCATACTCTGTGGTAGGGATCTCGCGGGAACCCTTCTTCTCGGTGCGTGGCACCCCGTTGAGCAGGATGCGTGTATTCTTCGAGAGAGTGTCGAGCCATTTCTTAGGAGCAGGTGCATCGTCATCGCTCGAGGAGGGTTTTCGGAGCAGTGCGGCGAAGAGCCCTTCTCCGCGGGTGAGATGCGGCATGAATCGCAGGGCCGGGTATTCGCCGGCAATCTCCCGGCCGATGCCCCAGCTTTCAGGTGGATTAGTGTCGATGGGTTCGAGCCCATGCTCCTCCACAAGCATGCGGAGGTTGTCCTCATTCTCGCGGGTATTGAATGTGCACGTGGAATAAATGAGATATCCACCCGGGCGAAGGGCCTCGATGGCATCGGCGAGAATCTCGCGCTGTGTTGCGGCGCACTGTTCTATGAGTCGCTCGCTCCATTGCGTGCAGGCGGTGGCGTCCTTGCGCATCATTCCCTCGCCGGAACAGGGGGCGTCGACGGCAACTACGTCGAAGCGTGCGCCGGCACGGGCATAGGCCTGCGTGGCTCCTTGCGTCACGATGATGTCGGGATATCCCCATTTCAGCAGGTTCTCGCAGAGCGTCTTCGCACGCTTGGGCACATATTCATTAGCTACCACGAGGCTGCCGTCGGGGAGGGCGTTGATTAGGGAGGTGGTTTTTCCGCCGGGAGCCGCGCAGAGGTCGAGCACCGCGGGCGAGGCGGGCAACGTGCCGAACGAGAGTATCCGCTCCATGATCCATTCATAAATCATGGAGGAGGCGTCCTGCACATAGAATGCGCCCCCATGCAGCAGGGGATTGAGAGTGAACTCGGGGCGCGACGTCAGGTAGAAACCGCTCCCGCACCATTTCACAGGTTCGGCTTCCACGCCAGGCATCTCCTCGAGGTGACGCCCGATTGCGGAATCCTCTCCGCCCCGGGGATTCTTACGCCGGTTGAGCTTGATGCTCGTCTCGGCTGGAAGCGCCATGGCGGCAAGAAATGCGGCGTGGTCGATGCCCGCAAGTCTGCTGATGTAATCTTTGTAATCCTCTTTAATCAACCTTTATATCTGTTAGTTTGCTTAGACCCCATCCCATAAAAAATGTTAATGCAGGGGCGACCGATTTTTGATGCA
>OGNF01001260.1_pt1 | contig 23845 bp, 20 predicted proteins | sample 1573321 | NCBI WGS metagenome assembly OGNF01 (sample SAMEA2581911, study PRJEB24529) | metagenome | biome: Human gut stool | place: China | collected 2011
GAGCGCCATCCGCACCGCTCCCTTCTACGGCTGCTGGCTGGGTGCCTCTCTGCTGTGCAGTATGCAGGGCATCTCCATCACCGAGAACTGCCAGGCCAAGGACAGCAACAATGAGCCGATCCCCGGTCTGTATATCACCGGTGATATGTCCGGCAGCTTCTTCCAGAACAACTATCCCTGCGTCATGGGCGGTACTGCCTGCGGTCGTACCATGACCTTTGCCATTAAATCCATCAAGCAGATGGCAGGCCTGGAGAACGCCTGATAAGGCGCAGTTCTCCCGCACAAATCCAACATTCCTTCTTTTCTTCTTTTTCCTCTTCCGACAGTTCAGATGCCATCACCTGACGCACAAACTCGCCCTTCAGAGACACATCATACTGATAATCCTCCGGCCGGATCAACAACCTTGTCTGATCCTTTACTTTCAGAAAATAATAAGCCTCTTTCAGCTTCGTTTCCATCCAGTCAACGTCTGGAGTCAGTTCCGGCAGTAACTCTCCCGTCAGCACCAGTTTTACCAGGTCCTTTTCCGGAATCTTTGCAAGCGCCCGCTCTGCTGTCGCAAACATCTCCTGCTCCGTCTGGCAGTCCGTCAGATCTGCTTCCACTTCGTGAAGTGTCCGGCATGCGCAGGGAACAAATTCTGATTGCACATGACCATCCTCAATCTCCAGCTTCACATTTCACACCCTTCGCCCATTTGCCAGGTTCAAAATCTGTGATTCGGTCAACTAACTGAAACGGATAACGATGTGGCAAAATCTCCTGTATCTGATTTGAATTTAATTCCATCTTCTTCTCCTTCGTCCTGCAATCTACGCTTCAAACTTCTTCAGCAGAATACTTGCGTTGTGTCCACCAAATCCAAGGGAGTTGGAAAGCGCATACTCTACCTGTACATTTCTTCCTTCATTTGGAACGATATCCAGATCACACTCTTCATCTGGCACCTGATAGTTGATCGTTGCAGGAATAAATCCATCATGCAATGCAAGTGCTGTGATTACAGCTTCTACGGCACCACTACCACCGAGCAGATGTCCGGTCATAGACTTTGTAGAGCTAACCATCAGCTTGTATGCATGCTCACCAAATGTTGTCTTGATCGCCATTGTCTCGCCTGCATCATTTAAGTGTGTGGATGTACCATGTGCGTTGATATAACCAACCTGCTCCGGCTTGATACCTGCATCCTTCACTGCCATTGCCATACAGGCTGCTCCACCTGCTCCATCCGGACATGGGGCTGTGATATGGTATGCATCACAGGTTGCACCGTATCCTACAACCTCGCCGAGGATTTCCGCACCTCGCGCCTTCGCATGCTCATACTCTTCTAATACAAGTGCACCGGCACCTTCACCCATGACGAAACCGGCACGCTCCTTATCAAATGGAATTGAAGCACGGTTCTTGTCTGTTGTTGTATTTAATGCCTGCATCGCTGTAAATCCACCGATTGCCATATCGGTAATTGCTGCCTCAGAACCACCACAGATCATAACATCTGCATATCCGTCACGGATATAATGGAAGCTGTCTCCGACTGCATTGTTACCGGATGCACAGGCTGTTACAACGGAAGAACAGATGCCCTTGAAGCCAAAACGGATCGCAATGTTTCCGGCACCCATGTTCGCAATTGTCATCGGAATATAAAATGGGGAGATCTTGTCGAAACCACGTCTCTCGCCAGTCTGGTAGTTTTTCTCTGTGACTTCCATGCCGCCGATACCGCTGGAGAAGATGACTCCACATCGCTCTGCATCTTCCTTCTCCATGTCCAGACCACTCTGCTTAAATGCCTCGTCAGCTGCAACAACTGCATACTGTGCGTAGCGGTCCATACGTCTGGCATCCTTCTTGTCGATTACGGCTGTTACATCCAGATTCTTTACCTCTCCGGCAAGCTTCACTGCATGGTTCGTCGTATCAATTCTTGTAATCTCATCAATTCCGCAGACACCTTTTTTTACATTATCCCATGTTGTCTCTACGTTATTTCCCAAAGGATTTACAGTTCCTAAACCTGTAATCACAACTCTTCTGCTCATTTTTTCCCTCCTACATTGCCATACCGCCATCTACACAGATGACCTGACCGGTAATATAACTTGCATCATCACTTGCTAGAAAACGGACAAGATTTGCAACATCTTCGACCTTGCCAAGCTTCTTCATCGGAATACTCTTTAAGTTCTCTTCCACAACAGCCTCCGGCAGCTTTGCTGTCATATCTGTCTCAATAAATCCCGGTGCCACCGCATTCACGGTAATGCCACGGGAACCGATCTCCTTCGCAACAGACTTTGTCATACCGATCAAGCCTGCCTTGCTGGATGCATAATTGACCTGTCCGGCATTTCCACGGACACCGACCACGCTGCTGATGTTGATAATGTGTCCACGCTTCTGCTTGAGCATGATCTTTGATACATGCTTGATACACAGAAATGCACCCTTTAAGTTCGTGTCAATGACCTGCTCGAAATCTTCCTCCGTCATCTTCAGCATCAGGTTATCCTTCGTGATACCTGCATTGTTGACAAGAATATCAATGCTTCCGTACTCTTCCTTTACCTTTGTCACGAGTGCCTGTACATCTTCATTTTTTGCAACATCTGCCTGAATGGCGGATGCCTTCACACCATATGCCTCACACAGCTTTACTGTCTCTTCGGCACCAGCTGCGCCATGTGCATAACAAGTTACGACATTGGCTCCTGCCTCTGCAAGCGCAACACAGATTGCACGACCGATTCCACGGCTTCCGCCTGTGACAATGGCTGTTTTATTCTCTAATGTCATAGATTCCCTCCAAATTTACTTTCCAAGTGCTTCTAATAATGCATTTAATGAATCGATATCTTCTACTGAATAAGTAGCAAAGCTGCGGTCGATCTTCTTTACGAATCCGGAAAGTGTCTTACCCGGACCAACCTCGATAAATGTATCAACGCCCTGCTCGATCATGTACTTGATAGAATCCTCAAAATATACGCTGCTCTGTACCTGTGTCTCAAGCATCTGAGGAATTGTCTTATCTGCTGCAAGCTCCTTACCGGTTGCATTGAACAGAACAGGGAACTTCATCTCACCGAAATGCTCGGTCTTGAAACGCTCTGCAAGCTTGTCACCAGCCGGCTTCATCAGAGATGTATGGAATGGTCCGCTGACTGCAACAGGCACGATTCTTCTTGCGCCCTTCTCCATCATCAGCTCTCCGGCTCTTGTGATAACCGGTGTATCACCAGATACAGTCACCTGAACTGGTGTATTATAATTTGCAACCTCTGCGATATGGAACTCGCTGTCTGCAAATTCTTCCTCTGCCTGCTTACAGCATGCCTTGATCGTCTCACGGTCAAGATTCATAACTGCGATCATACCAGTGTCTCTGCCTGTCACTGCCTCTTCCATGGATTTACCACGATATGCAACAAGGTCGATGACCTGCTGCTCCTCGAATACACCTGCCGCATAGAGTGCGGAATACTCACCGAGTGAAAGTCCGGCTGCGATCTCCGGTACGATACCCTTTGCTGCAAGAATCTTTGTCACACCAACCGCAAAGGCAACCATACATGGCTGTGTGTATCTTGTCTGTCCAAGCTTCTCGATTGGACCATCGAAACAACATTCCTTCACGTCAAAATCAAGCTTTACATTGTCAAATACCTCGCGGAACTCTGGATATGCCTCATAGAGATCTTTTCCCATTCCGACATGCTGTGCACCCTGTCCAGCGTATAAAAAACCGATCTTCATAATTTCCTCCTGCTTATCTATGATTATTCTATCAATTTATGCCGTCACGCATTCGCGTGCCTTATCTTATCTAAATGCCCTCACTGTTCAGCTTTGCAAGCTCTGCAAGGGAATCCTCATACAAGCCCTTCAAGATCTCTGCCACCGGCTTGATCTCCTTTACAAGACCACAGACCTGACCAGCCATCAGAGAACCGTTCTTTGTATCGCCATCTAAGACAGCCTTGCGGAGAGAACCAAGTGTAAGCTGCTCTAACTCTTCTCTTGGAACACCCTTGCCTTCCATCTTCAGATACTCACGTGCCATCTGGTTTTTGATTACCCGCACCGGAGCACCACTGGATCTGCCAGTCACTGCTGTACCGTTATCCTTCGCCTTGATGACTGCTTCTTTGTAATTGATATGGATCGGACATTCTTCACTGGCAAGTAATACCGTTCCGATCTGTACGCCGATTGCGCCAAGTGCAAATGCTGCAACCATCCCTCTGCCGTCTGCGATACCACCGGCTGCGATAACCGGGATATTAACTGCATCGACAACCATCGGTACAAGTGTCATCGTTGTCATCTCACCGACATGTCCGCCACTCTCGCCGCCTTCTGCGATCAGGGCATCCACACCCATACGCTCCATACGCTTTGCGAGAGCAACACCACTGACAACCGGGATAACCTTTGTGCCAACTGCCTTCCAGTCAGCCACATATTTCTCCGGGCTTCCGGCTCCGGTTGTGATTACATCAACCTTCTCTTCCACCAACATCTTTGCGATATTGTCGACATCCGGATTCATCAGCATCAGGTTTACACCAAATGGCTTATCGGTCAAAGCACGGCACTTCTTGATCTCCTCACGGATACGCTCTGCGTCAAATCCGCCGGATGCGATCAGTCCCAGTCCGCCGGCATTGCTGACAGCGGCTGCAAACTCGCCAAGTGCGATATTCGCCATTCCACCCTGAATAATCGGATACTTGATTCCAAGGAATTCATTTAATCTCATCTTTATCCTCCTCACACTATGCCCAAATTTCTATTTCATAATTGTGCTACTCATAAGCACAGTAGCTTCAATAATTGATCTGATACAAATTTATCAGAATTCCAGATACGCACCGCCCCATGTCAGACCGCCGCCGAATCCTACACAAATAAGCTTCATACCCGGTTTGATTATGCCCTTCTGGTTCATCTCAGAAAGTGCGATTGGAATACTTGCAGAACTTGTATTTCCATACTCATCCAGATTGATATAGAACTTGTCCATGCTCTGTTTACATTTCTTTGCCACGGACTCAATGATACGCTTATTTGCCTGATGGCAGACATACAGATCAATATCATCGGCTGTCACACCAGCCTTCTCCAGAAGCTGCATAACTGTCTTCGGAACAGTACTTACCGCAAACTTGAACACTTCACTGCCAAGCATGCTGACGTGACGTGGCTGCAGATCTTCGTTGCTACATTCCAGTACAACATCATCGCCCTTTGCACCAAGGATGCTGAAATAGCGGTGTGTATCAGAAAGCTCTACGACTGCGGCACCTGCACCATCACCAAACAGGATACAGGTACTTCTGTCATTCATATCCAGAATCTTGGACAATGTCTCACTACCGATAACCACGCCATATTTCTTGTCGCTCTGTAACAGCATGCCTCTTGCAATCTGTACACCATACATGAATCCGGAGCAGGCTGCATTGATATCGAAACACGGAATATCCTGTGGAAACTCCAATTCTTTCTGAACCATACATGCCACCGAAGGTGTCATATGATCCGGGCGGATCGTTGCTACGATCACAACGCCGATCTCAGATTTGTCGATGCCTGCATCCTCGATTGCCATCTTCGCTGCGGCAATCGCCATATCCTGATTCTTCTCTTCTGTAATAAAATGTCTTCTGCGAATACCGGTACGGCTGGAGATCCACTCGTCATTTGTATCTACAATCTTGCTTAAATCATCATTTGTCACTACGTGTTCCGGAGCATAATGCCCCATACCTACAATATGTAAGCCCTCTTTCATCTTATCTTTCCTCTTACTCTCTGTCACTCTCTTCCTGCACAGTCATCTTAGATCACATGCAGGTATTTATTATCGATCGTTCTGAATTTCTTATAACGATGCTTTGCAACTTCATCCGGGTTCATCTTGATGTATTTGTCAAGCTCCTTCTTGATCGCGCGGTCAGTTGCCTTGAATACAACCTTATGATTCAGATGTGCACCGCCGATTGGCTCAGGAATGATATCGTCGATCACACCGAACTCCTTCAGATCCTGTGCAGTCAGCTTCATCATCTCGGCAGCCTCTTCACTGCGGGAAGAATCCTTCCACAGAATGGACGCATAGCCCTCTGGTGAAAGGATGGAATACACGGCATTCTCAAGCATCAGCACACTGTTTGCCACGCCGATGGCAAGTGCACCGCCGGAGCTTCCCTCTCCAGTTACAACGGCGATTACAGGCACCTTCAAAGCACTCATCTTCGCAAGGTTTACCGCGATGGCACTACCCTGTCCGTTGTTCTCTGCTTCCAATCCCGGATATGCACCCGGTGTATCAATAAATGTAATGATCGGTCTGCCGAACTTCTCTGCCTGCTTCATCAGACGCAGTGCTTTCCGGTAACCCTCCGGTCCCGGCATACCGAAATTACATTTCAGATTCTCTGCCAGATCGTTTCCCTTACGATGTCCGATCACCGTCACAGGGATTCCATGATAGGTTGCAATACCGCCATAGATACTTGCATCCTCCTTACCAAGCGCGTCCCCTTTTTGCTCAAAGAAATCATCAAAGATCGCATCAACATACTCTGTGATCTTCGGACGCTTCTTGTGACGTGCCAGATATACCTTATCATGGCTGTTCAGATTCTTACACATATGTATCAGGTCATGACGTTCCCGCTTCAGGACATATACCTTTGCCTCATCTACCAGATCACTCGCCATGATCTCTTCAATCTCTTTATCGATTTCCGCAATTCTCTCATCTATCTCTTTAATCATGATTATCTTCCTTTCTTCGCATGTAAACGTAAAATATGGGAGATGACTTCCCGCATCTTATCTCTCGGCACGATCTGATCGACAAAGCCATGTGCCATCTGGAACTCCGAACGCTGGAATCCATCTGGAAGCTTCTGTCCGATCGTCTGCTCGATTACACGCGGTCCGGCAAATCCGATCAAAGCATCCGGCTCTGCCAATGTAATATCGCCTAATGTTGCGAAGCTGGCGGTAACACCACCGGTTGTCGGATGTGTCAAGTAGGAAATGTACAATCCACCATGCTCACTGAACTTCTCAATCGCTGCACTCGTCTTCGCCATCTGCATCAGGGATAAAATACCCTCCTGCATACGCGCGCCGCCACTTGCGGTAAATATAATAAGTGGAAGATGTTTCTTGTCTGCATATTCCACTGCATTTGTAACCTTCTCACCAACAGCCATACCCATACTTCCCATCAGGAACTTGCTGCTCATGACTGCAATGACTGCTTCATTTCCGTCGATCTTACCAACACCGGTATAGACCGCTTCTTCAAGTCCTGTCTTTTCCTGCAGGCGCTCGATTTTCTCTTCGTACTCCGGCATATCCAATGGATTGGAGAATGCAACCTTACAGCGAAGTGGCTTGAATGTACCCGGATCCACCAACAGCCGTACCCGCTTCTCTGCAGAAACCACATAATGGTATCCGCATGCGATACATACATTGTAGTTGTCCTTGATTGCAGACTTCTTAAATTCCTGCTTACATTTTGGACAAACTGTCACTTCTTCCTCTGCAGTAGCTGCCGTCTGCTCCGGTGCCACCTTAGCTTCTGCCTTCGGTGCTTCCTCTGCCATCGGTGCTTCTGTCTCTACCACATTATTTTCCACTGGTTCTTCTTTCTTCCGAAATAAATTACTCATCTGAAATTTCATCTTTCATCTCCACTTTTCTTTATCTTAAATTTAATCTCTCGCGTACGCTATCCGGTGATGCCGACTGCCTCCTTTGCAAGGCGGTCCGCTTCCTCGTTGCCTTCCACACCGGAATGCCCTTTTACCTTTATAAATGTGACACGGATCTTGTCCTGTACCTGCAGCATATAGTCGTAATATGCAATCGTTCCGGTCTTGTTCCGCTTCCAACCTCCGGTTGCCCACATCTCGATTCCAAGATAATCATAATAAATCGCCAATTCTGGTAATCCTTTTTCCACTGCAAGCTTCACTGCCGCCATCGCGCCCAGTATCTCACCTGCCACGTTACGCATGGATGCCATCTCCGGATCATCACCATGTCCCTGCAGGACATACCTCTCACCATGATCCATCAGAAATCCACCATACCCATATACCTGTGTGGCACTGTTGTAAGAACCATCCACAAACGCATATACCATATTCTCATCGGTATGCTTTGATTCTTCCGTCACACATTCTCTGCCTACAAATGCCTCCGCCTCCTGTCTCGTCGGAAAGCTCTTGTATATTGCTCCCGGAAACCCTTTCACAAGCGGTTCGCAGGCAGACCATGTTTCATATACTCCCGGTCGAACACCTCTTTTCACAGCATAAAATTTCTTTGCCATTTCATTGCCTTTCTGACCTATAGTTATTCACAGTCTTTTACATTATAGTACATTTTCATAACAAATGCACTTCTTTTTTACTTTGCACGAAAAAAAGTGCACAAATTCGATCTTTTCATTGAATCTCACTTATTCATATGTTAGCATATATATTTGTCTATTAAAATGATTACAAACAATAAGGAGAACGATTATGCAACAGAATACAACTGAAATTTTCAGGGATGCTCCGGTTCCAAAAGCCGTGTTAAGCAATGTCATCCCTTCGATCATCAGCATGATTATGGTTCTGATCTATAATCTCGCTGATACATTTTTTATTGGACAGACAAAAAATGCACTGATGGTTGCTGCTGTGTCGGTCGCAACCCCAGCTTTCCTGTTATTTATGGCCGTCGGTATGTTATTCGGTATCGGCGGAACGTCCTTTATCTCCCGTATGCTTGGGGAAGGTCAGGAAGAACGCGCAAAGCATGCCTCCGCGTTCTGCTTCTGGACCGGGCTGGCTGTAGGAATTATATCCATGATCTTAATTGTAATTTTTGCAGAACCTGTCTGCAAAGCAATCGGTGCAAGTGCAGATACGGTAGAATATGCAACACAATATCTCCGGATTGTCGCCATTGGAATTCCGTTTCTGATCATAAGTAACGCATTCAGTAACATCATCCGTTCCGAAGGACGCGCGAAGACTGCAATGTCCGGTATGATCATCGGAAATATGGCAAATGTAATATTAGACCCGGTCATGATCTTACTTCTCGGCTGGAATGTTGCCGGTGCTGCGATTGCAACCGTCATCGGAAATATTTTATCCGCAGTCTTTTATGTATCGCATCTTCTGTCAAAAAAATCACAGTTATCGATTCGGTTACAGGATTACAAAGCAGGGGACAAAATTGCGAGTTCCGTATTTGCCATTGGTATCCCTGCATCACTAAACAGCGTGCTTATGAGTGTCAGCAATATTTTCATCAATAATCTGATGGCTCACTATGGAGACATGGCAGTTGCCGGACTTGGTGTCGCCATGAAGGTTAACATGATCGTTGTCATGCTGTTGATCGGTCTTGGAACCGGAATCCAGCCACTACTTGGCTACTGCTTCGGTGCCGGAAACCGGAAACGGTATTTTGCCGTACTGAAATTTTCAATTTTACTTGCATTTGTGTTAAGTGCAATCATGACCTGTATCTGTTACTTTGGTGCAGACGGATTGGTCAGTGCCTTTTTGGAAGATGTCGATGCTTACGATTTTGGATTTCAGTTTTCCCGTATTTACATTTTATCTGGTCCGATTCTTGGACAGTTATTTGTATTTATCAATGCGATCCAGTCGACAGGTGCTGCACTCCCTTCCCTGATTCTTTCAATCAGCCGGCAGGGACTGTTATACTTACCAATCCTGTTCATCATAAATGCGACTACTGACTCTGCAAAATTACTTGCACTGGCACAGCCGATCACCGACTACCTTGCAACTGCACTTGCAATCATCCTGTTCGTGATCACCTGCAAAAAATATTTTCCGAAGAAATCATCAATAGAATAAAGAAAAAAGATGCTGCAATTTCTTGCAGCATCTTTTTTCTTATGCAACGCCCGGAAACTCCGTCTTCATATCTTTATTCACTTCATCAATATGTAATCCGAGATAGCTGTCCGGAACTACCTCATATGCCTTCCGCATATCGTCGATACAAGCCATCATCGAAAGCGGAACTCCGATGTACATATCGTCCACAGAGATTGCCACATCACCAGTATTCAGGGAGATATTGTTACGGTCTTCCTTGTACGGTGGTGCTGTCAGAAGCCTTGTCACCGCCTCACTGAAGAACGGCATGATCGCCGGAAGGGAAATATACTTATGATTCGTGATATTTACCTTAAATCCAGGCTTTAAGATACACAGTTTCTTCTTCGCCGTCTTCTCACTGGCACCTTCCACAAATGCCTTTGCAGCCCGATCCATGATCTCTGCACGCGTCTCATTTGTCGGAGACACAAACATCATGTTAAGCTCTGCCAATGTCGGGCGCTTATCTGCAAATGCAACGGAGATCATCTTCTCTGGTGCATACATACCGACACCGATCAGAATGTTCTTATATACCCGCTCCATCTCCTGTTTTACAGGTACGATACGTCCATTATCAATATTTGATTCATTATCCGCGAGCAACTTTACGATACCCTTGTACAACTCATCGACACGATCCTGTGTGATGTAATCAGACGGCAGATACTCCTGCTGCTTTGCATCCTTTAACAGGAATCCGGTAATCCGCTTTCCATTTGCTGCGAGATCCTCCACAGCATTCTTCAGATCCTCGTTAAACTGTGCATACAGCTCTTCGAGTCGCTCTGCCTTTGCCCGCAGGAATCGGGTAATATCTCCAAACATATCCTGATCGCTCATACCTTCGATCAGCATATTCCGCTGCAAGGTCAGACATTCTTTGATACATGCATCATAGTAACCATTCTCTGTCTCACGCTTTGCCGATGGGAACGTAAAGAACCGCTTTGCTACGATGTCCTTGATTGACTCAATAATACGGCTGTATTCACCAGTTGGCTGATACTGCTTCATCAGTCCGGAAAGCCGGTCAATATCTGCGATCATGCCACGGTCTTTCTCACTGCTTCCGATACCGCCACAGCCGATGATATCCATGACTGCATATGGTCCCTTCTTCTGCATAAACCATTCCAGCTCTGCATTCAATGTATCGAGTACATGATTCTTCAGAGACTTAATCATGATTGGAATACGGTCTTTCATAGAAGTAAGCTGACGCCCCATATTCTCACGCAAGCCATCCTGATTCTTCTTAATCATCTTATAGACTGGCTTCTCAAACTGCTTGATTGGGATGATTCCATTTACTGAAAGTTTGATCTCATCGCCCGGTTTTCCAGTCAAGAATGCATCTAACTCTCCAAACACTTTCTGTCTCGATTCCTTTGCCTGCGGATCGTCCTCTGACAGCTCGTGCAGTTTCTTATATGCCTCTGCAAAAATCTCATACTCACAGATATTCTCAATCTGCTTAATCGGAATCTTATAATCTGATTCGTTGATGATCTTGTAATAACCACGGTCATCCATATCGAAAAATACATCGCGCAGCAATTTGCCCTTCTCGCCATCGCCGCCCTGTCCGACATGCTTGACAGAAGCGAGCTTCGTCAGGAAATATGCCACATCACTATATATTACGCCATCTGGAATATAGCCCTGCTCGTCCTTCTTGCCGGATATCAGCAGACAGGCATCAAATATATTCTCACGGATTGTAAGCTTGTGTGTCGTGCTCTCAAATATATAGCGTTCATCCTTGTCCTTACTTGTAAGCCGCATATAATAATCGACTTCCTTCAAGGTTGCATAGCCATTTGCATTTAAGTTTGCAAGCAGATCCGGATTGGATACAATCTCACGCTTGCTGTAAAGCACATCTGGCATCAGCAGGCAGGCACCCACACGCACATCATTCCACTTCTTAGAACGGATATAGGCTCGGATATTATAGGTAAGATCTGTCAGGATACCACCACTTGTACCGCCAGCGACGCCCGACACGATAATGATATCGAGCTTGCCTGACTTCGAACGGGTATGTGCCTCCTCAAGCTTATCAAACAGCAGGACACGCATGTCCTCATATGCATTGGAAAACATCAATCGTCCAATCTGACGGTTACCCTTGGCTCCATCCGTATCAATGTTGATCTGTGGGAAATCCTCACGCATCCAGTTTGCAAGGTTTGGATGTACCGGATTTTCCTTGATGCCTTTGACCAGAAGATTCTCCAGATTTGGTCGGTAGATACTGATGATCTCGGTTGCATTTAAGCCAATACCGTCCCGGCTTGCCTCGATCATATTCTCCATCGCCGGGATATCAGAATCAACCATCAGATACTGGATGTTATCGTCCGGTGTGATCTCTCCCATCAGCATCCCCTTCATATCGCAGACAACCTGACTGCCCATGCCGCCAAGTCCGATGACAAGCAGATCACCATTATAACGCTGCTCGTTGTCCAGCTTCTCGAAGATACGAATGTCTTTTAACTTTGTAAATTCCTCTTTTTGTGTGTCAATTAAAATCATGTTACCTTCTCCTTTTATATCAACGCTTCTCCCAATATTGATACAATTTTAAACCCCGGATTCACAATTCATTGATTCTCTAGTTCTTGCGGAATTCTTCTAATTCCAGTCCCTCGTTATGCTCCAGCATCAGGCGGATGGACCATTCATTTGCAAACAGCAAAAGTGGATTGTCCTTCATATCCTTTACCTTCTTGCAGTCGCTGATTCTCGACAGTTTATTCAGATCCGTTGTAGGATCTTTTACCCATCGAATATAATTATATGGAAGCGGCTCCAGCCGGATATCACATCCATATTCATTTTCCAGTCTGTATTTCAATACGTCAAACTGCAGCACACCAACCACGCCGACAATGATCTCGGACATTCCAAGTGTATAATCCTGAAACATCTGAATCGCACCTTCCTGTGCGATCTGTGTAACACCCTTGATAAATTGCTTACGCTTCATCGAATCAAGATGCACCAGTCTGCAGAAATGCTCCGGTGCAAACGTCGGAATTCCCTCGTACTGGAATTTCTTTCCCGGCGTACATAACGTATCTCCGATGGAGAAAATACCCGGATCAAATACACCAATGACATCACCGGCATACGCCTCGTCGATGACCTTACGATCCTGTGCCATGATCTGCTGTGGCTGGGATAGTCGAAGCTTTCTGCCACTCTGCACATGATAGACCTCCTTTGTCGCATCGAACTTACCAGAGCTGATCCGCATAAATGCGATACGGTCATGATGTGCCTTGTTCATGTTCGCCTGAATCTTGAACACGAAACCGGAAAATGGCTCTGTGATCGGATCGATCAGACCTGCATCCGACATACGTGGAAGCGGGCTCTGTGTCATCTTCAGGAAATGCTCCAGAAATGTCTGCACACCGAATGTCGTCAGTGCGGAACCGAAGAACACCGGAGATAACTCACCCTTGTCCACCAGCTCCTGATCGAACTCATCGCTCGCACCATCCAGAAGCTCGATTTCATCCATCAACTGTGCATAAAGCTCATCGCCGACAGCATCTTTTAGCGCCGGATCTGTCACATCGTAATCTGTCTCTGCCGCCGACTTCGCACCGCCAACAGACACTGCCTGAAACATCGATACTTTCTTTGTATCCCGGTCATAAACACCCTTGAAACGCTTTCCTGCACCGATTGGCCAGTTGATCGGACATGTCCGGATTCCAAGAACATTCTCGATCTCATCTAAAAGCTCAAACGAATCTCTTGCTTCAAGATCCATCTTGTTGATAAATGTAAAAATCGGAATATGGCGCATCACACAAACCTTAAACAGCTTGATTGTCTGCGCCTCTACACCCTTTGATGCGTCGATTACCATGACCGCGGAATCTGCCGCCATCAAAGTACGATAGGTATCCTCCGAGAAATCCTGATGTCCCGGTGTATCCAGAATATTGATACAATATCCGTCATAATTAAACTGCAACACGGATGAGGTAACGGAAATACCTCTCTCCTTCTCAATCTCCATCCAATCGGAAACTGCGTATTTGGAATTTGCTTTTCCCTTTACCGAACCGGCTGTATTGATCGCACCTCCATAGAGCAGAAACTTCTCTGTCAAAGTCGTCTTACCGGCATCCGGGTGGGATATGATCGCAAATGTTCTTCTCTTCTTAATCTCTTCTTCTAATGATGCTCCCATCTGTTCCTCCACCTTTAAACTCACTTCATGTTATTATAGCATTTTAGAGATGGCTTTCAAAGTCTATTCTGAAAGATTTTTCAACTTATTTTGCTTTTTTGCATAAAAATACAGCTCCTGATTGTACGAATTGCACACACCGAACTCCATACATGGACAATATACCGTCTCACAGGCATCGATCAATGCCTTTGCCTGCGCAAGCATCGTATCCTCCGGCATTGTAAAGGCCGGGATTTCCAGTACCTTCTCACAGAGCGCCTTCGCAACCGGATACTCCCGGTCATGCACAGGTAAAATCCCCGCTGCACATGGGATACCCTGCCGCTGCAGTTTCCGGTATAGCGGGATTCCGTATCCACCTCCACCGATCACAAAGGCATGGACATCCCCGGTTGGCTTCGGAAATTCCACACTACCATACGCCGCATCATAGACGCCATCCTGCATCGCATAGAGTTCCTGTATATATTCGGTCATCATCACCTCTTCCGGCGTGCCGACCCGATCGACACGATGTTCCTTCACACAGACAACCTGATCTGAGATCTTCTGTGCCAGATCAATCTCGTGCAGGGACATCACAACTGCCATCTGCCGTTTTCTTGCAAGCGACCGCAACAGCCACAGGAAATCCGTCTTATAGCGGATATCCAGATACGAGGTTGGTTCATCTAGCACTAAAATCTCCGGCTCCTGGCAGATTGCTCTCGCCAGCATCACACGCTGGCGCTGTCCATCGCTGATCCTCTCAAAATCCTGATCCCGAAGCGCTTCCACCTGCACCTGCCGCATCGCTTCTTCGATTTTTTCTTCATCTTCTTTTTGCAGCATCCCCATCTTCCCGGTATACGGATACCGACCGGTCGCCACGACATCATAACAGGTATATCGTTCCGGATGAATCCGCTCTGTCATCACGATTGCCATCTTCTTCGCCAGCTCCTTCGGTGCATAAGAAGACAACTCTTTCCCATCAATGCTGACTGTTCCTGCAATCAGGGATAACTGCCGGATGATACTTTTCAGAATCGTCGATTTGCCCACGCCGTTTGGTCCGATCAGGGTAAGAATCTCTCCTTTTTTCACATGAAGATTCACATGGTCTATGAGCGTCCGCTTCTGATAGCCTACACTCGCCTCTTCCGTAACCATATAATCATCATCACTGTGCATAGCCATGTCTGCGCCCCCTCTCCTTCACCATCATGTAAATTACAACCGGTGCTAAAAATACCGCTGTCACAGAGCTGATGGAAAGCTCGACCGGAGCAAAGATTGTCCGTGCCAGCAAATCACAGAGCACGCAGAACACACCGCCTCCGAGAAAACTGACCGGAATCATCACGATCGGCTTTGTTGTTTTTACTACACTCTTTACAAGGTGTGGCACCGCGATTCCGACAAACGAAATCGGTCCTGCGAATGCCGTCACACAGGCGGATAATAAGCTGGATAATAAAATCAGCATCACACGAAGCGGGCGGATCGATACACCGACATTTTGCGCATAGCTTTCTCCCATCTGATATGCCCCGATCGGCTTAGATAGCAGAAAAGAACCAGCCACCGCCACTACAACAACAATTGTCATGATCTTTACATGCGCCATGGATATTCCGGCGAAACTTCCAAGCGACCAGTTATGCAGATTCACGATATTCGAATCATCTGCAAAGGTCACAGCAATATCCGTGATTGCCGAACAGATATAACCGATCATCACGCCACATACAACCAGCATAGACATTTCCTGCACCTTCTTTGATACCGCCAATACGAAAAGCATCGAAAGGAGCGATCCGATCAATGCCATCGCGATCATAAACCACGAACTCATTGTAATACCATGTGAGACGCCTACGATCATCGCAAGTGCAACAACCAACTTCGCCCCGGAAGAGATTCCGAGCACAAACGGACCTGCAATCGGATTTCTAAAAAATGTCTGCAGCAAAAATCCCGATACCGCAAGAGCACCTCCTAAGATTGCTGCCGCAAGCACGCGTGGCAGACGGATGGAAAGAATAATCTGCATCGTCTTCTCGTCGGTTCCATGTCCCGTCAATACAGAAAATACCTGTCGTGGGGCAATTGATACACTGCCAATATAAAGTGACAGCAGGATCGCACCGAGCAGCAGTGCAAATAATATGATATATGTAATTGTAATTCGCATCTTTTTTGTCTTCATCTGTATTCCATTTCAAAATTCATATAGTACATGTTCCATGCACCGATTTCACGATTCCGCTTATTCCTCTGTCAGCTTATAAAAATAATCGCTCTTTATCTCCTGTCCGGTAAATATCGCATGCATATCCGCGATCATCGTACCATATCCGGTCGTCTCCTGAAACATATTTTTTCCGGTTCCGTACACATGCCCTTCCTTAACGGCTTTAAAATCCGCAAATAGCGCGTTCTTCTGCAAAAGCTCTGATACGCTCGTAAGCTCACTGTCAATTGTGCTGTTGTATATGATATAGTCTGCATCCTTCGCCTGCTCATAGAATGTCTCCATCTGGATTGTCATAGTTGAAAGCGCATTTTCCTCGTCCGAGTCATCGAACGTAATACAGGTTCCACCTGCGAGTTCGATCATCTTCGATACATAATCACCGGACTTACGTACATTGACACCACCGTTTGTCGTCACATAAAAAAATGCAACGGTCTTTCCGGTCGGTGCCTCGTTCAAAACGTCTGCGGTCTTCGCCGTCTCTGACGCAAACAACTGCTCTGCAGCATCCTCCGCATCGAACAACGCGCCATAGAATTTCACCCATTCCAGCCTGCCAAGCGGATCTGTCTCATAGCTTGAATGTTCCACGATCACTGGGATTCCACAAGTCTCTAACTGCTCTTTTACCTCCGGATTGTGCAGGATCATCGTCGACTCGATAGCAAGATCACAATCCCCGGCAAGCATCTGCTCCACATCCGGCGCATTGTATTTGCCGGCGTAGGCAAGTGTCTGTGCCTGCATCGCCTGCTTTGCCTCCGGGATATACCAGCCATCTTCCTTCGTGCCTGAGAAGGAAAGGTTGTTAAGACGTCCAATCTTCACAATGAAGTCCATGCCGGACGTTGCAGCCAGATATGCGTGCTTCGGTGTTCCATCAATCACTGTAATATCCGAAGGAAGTCCCTCCGGTACATTCTTCCCATCCGGCACAAGCAGGTAATCACCGATATCAGAAACGGAAATAAGTTTATACCCTCCCGTATAATAATCCACGGAAAACTGTGTCGCATAGCTTAAATCCATACTATTTTCTTTTTTCAAGTTATCCCAGCGGATATCTGCATCCAATGCGGATGCATCTGTCATTGTCCCTTTTGGTCCTGCATCCTCTGTATATGCAACATTCCCCTGTGTTGCACAAGCACAGGGGAACGTACATAACAGGGCGAACAGGAGTATAAAAAGAATTCTTCTTCCTCGTCTCAAATCCAACACCCTTACTTTATTGTTTTAGAATCAAAATATAATGTATAGTCGATCTCATGTGGCGTACTCATCGCCGTCGTATCTGCAGAGATCGGCATATTGTAGTCAAATCCGGTAACCGGAATCTCAAATGTAGAATTTCCTTCCGTATTGACCGACAGATACTTCTCCTCACCGACAATCACATAATCATAGTTTGAAGAACTCATGATAATCGTTGCAGTTGCGATTCCATTTTCCACCTTGATTTTCGTCGGGCTTTCCACCGTAGCACGGCCGGAGCCTCCGGACAGGGTTACCTCAACCGTATATTCACCATCGGCGATTCCTAAATCCTCTGCCGTTTTTATCGACGGATTATCTATGGCATCAGCCGGAAGTGAATCGGAACGGAACACCAGCGTCCGCTCATACCATTTTTCTTTTTTGTTGCTGAATGCGGCACATGCAACGCCCTCATCCAGCGCATCCACAGGAACTGTAAATGTATGCGCACCATCTGTATCCTCTACATATGGGATATACTCTGACTCATCTGCAGCAACTGCCTCTTTGCTGGTACCCATATACAGATACCGATAGCCTTTTCCGCCCATTGTCATAACTGCGGTCATCTTGCCGTCTGCTACCGTGAGCTTGCAGGCAGTAATGTTGAACATTGAAGAGCTTGAATCAACCTCGATGTCATATTCACCATCTGCGACATTCTCTGCCGGAATCGGAACCATCCAATCCTCTACCACGTCACTTGCCGATGCCAGATCCGAACCGGTTGCAATCTGTGCATCCGCTGTAGCCACCTGCTCTGTTGTCACGGCTTCTGTCGTAGCCGCGGCAGTTGTCTCCTGTGTTGTATCATTTTTTCCGCATCCTGCAAGCAGGCAGGCAAGTACCACGCCTGCTGCAAGACTTACATTCCATTTCTTCACGATTCATTCCTCGCGTTTATTGTATTATTTGTTTAATTTGTCAATAGCTGCCTGTGCATGCTTTACAAAGATATCCTGAATTGCCGGAAGCTCACCAAGACCACGAACGAGACATGTTACATCATAACCTGCATCCTCGAAGGTCGTCTTCCAGGAACCTTCCTCATCACCAGCCATATCGTTGTTTGCATGGTCACCGGCTACGATCATCAATGGCTCAAGAATAACTTTCTTGTAATCGCCTGCCTGTACCTTCGCAAGTACATCATCCACAGAAGGAGTTGCCTCAACCGTACCTACGAAATAGTTCTCAAAGCCGGCGTCTGTCAGCTTATCCTGCATCTTCTGGTATACTTCGTTGCTGTCTGCCTCTGTACCATGTCCCATGAAGCAGATGGCTGTCTCACCATCATCATACTCAGCTGTTGCATCTGTGATAGCTTTTACAACTTCATCGAAATCCTCATCACTTGTAAGAAGCGGATCGCCGATTACAACCTGATCGAATGCATCTGCATAATCACCAACTTCATTTACAACATCTGTATATTCCAGACCATTCATCAGATGTGTCGGCTGGATTACAAGATTCTTAACTCCGTTATCCACCGCGCGGTCGAGCGCTTCTGTCATATTATCAATGGCAATGCCATCTCTGCTCTTTACATGATCAATGATGATCTGGCTTGTAAAGCCTCTTCTGACGGAATAATCTTTACCGAATTCTTCATCAAGCTTACCCTCGATTGCACCGATCGTCAGACGACGGCTGTCGTTAAAGCTTGTACCAAAGCTTACAACGAGCAGTTCGTTGTCACCAATTTCATCCTGATTACGAACATTATCCAATGATGCATCTCCTGTCTCATAATTCTCATCGTCCTCTGCCTCAGATGCAGTTGCATCTGCAACCGTTGCCTCAGTTGTCGTTGCAGCTTCTGTAGCTGCCTCTGTGGTTGCTTCCGTCGTTGCCTCTGTTGTCTCTGTCTTCTTGTCTCCACATCCTGCAAGCAGAGTTGCTGCCATACATGCTGTAAGGAATACTGCGCTTAATTTCGATTTCTTCATTTTCTGTACCTCTTTCCTTTTTGTTTTTTATCCAGTCACTTGTTAAGAATCAATTCAGACGCACAGAAAAAAAGCCGCCAGCGAAATCACAAACTGACGGAGCAACGGGCCATAGAACTTAATCTACAACGGTACGACCAATTACTCGTGATCTGGAAATCCTTCCTGTACCAATACACGGCAGGTTTCCTGACTTACCGATCCTCATACACATTCCCCTTCCCAGCCTTGCGGCCAGTGGTTATCTTCCGATATCGAATGTATACTCCCGGCTTACAGTGACGAGATCGTGCAGGACTTCCACCTGCTTCCCTTTTAACACATGTCTGCTTTTCAAAAGTAAAAAAAGCTCCACGGCACCGTATATTATGAATTCAATTCGTCGCAATAATAACACACGCACACGAAATGTACAAGTACAAATTTCATGTGCGTGATATATTTAAACTATGCTATTCATATCTTTTAACTATTTTTAAGCAGATCCTGCAGCCGTTTCTCATAGACATAACAGTGTCCATGTGCCTCGATTGCCTTCTCATAGGCTTCAATAGCCTTCTCCCGCTCTCCCATTACCTCATACAGGATTCCAAGCTCATAATAGCCCTCCTCACAGCCATGGTATCCACAGCTTGAACAAAGCTTCATCGTAACCGCCTGTTTCAAATATTTCTCCGCATCTGCATAATCGCCAATCACCCGGCAGTATCTTGCAAGCTTGATATAATCGCGCGGTGCCTTACGGTCTTCCTCCGGTATCACTGCCTTACTTAAATACTCTGCATACTCAGACTTAATCTCCCCATCCCGCAGATAGAGTGCTTCCAGCAGCTCCCCATAATAATTGATGGTTTTATTTAAGTTAACCGCCTTTTTGTATGCATCGACCGCTTCCGCATATCTGCCACTCATGATAAGCACTCTGCCGTACTTGCTGTAAATGCTTGTATTATCCGGCTTTAACTTTATACCGAGCTGATACATCTGATCCATCATCAGAGTATCGTCCTCTTCCCCGGCAAGCTCCATCAGAAGACTTGCGCAGTCAAACCGCAGATTTTCATCCGTGCCTTCCTCCGCATAGCTTTCCAGCAGCTGCTCTGCCTCCGGATAGCGGTCTGCTCGTGTGAGTGCGAGACCTGCCTCGATACGAAGCTGCGGATCCATATCATCTCCGTATTTTTGAATTGCATCCATCAGAATCTGACACCCTTCCGTAATCCTGTTCAAGCAGAGCAGCACACGGGTTTTGAAGCGGATGACCTCTGTTTTTCTCTGTATATCCCGGTCTGACCTCTCCGGTGCGATTGCAAGTGCCTGTTCAAAATTTTCTAACGCATTCCCGTAATCCCGCCGCTCCCAGTAGATAAATCCGAGATTCGTATAATATGCCGCATGTGGCCGTACCTTAATCTGATCCTCATATGCCTTGATTGCAAGCTCCGTCTCATGAACCTTCCGGTACATATATCCCAGATATCCAAATACGTCCGGGTTCTTCGGATTGATGGACACAACTTTGTTATATATTGCGATTGAATCCTCATTTCGGTTTGCTTCATCATAAAGGTCTGCCAGCTCTAACAACAGATCCTCATAATTCGGCAGATCGGATTCATCCGCCTTATAATTTGCTTCTACTTTCTCTAAAAGCTTCAACGCTTCCTCCGGTTTTTCCTGTGCCCGAAGGTTTAACGCTTCATAATAATCCATCGCATCACTCTCCGGACGGAACTCCCGGTACTGCGTCATCACATGTTCGGCATCCTCATACTGTTCTGCCTGCTGGAAGGTCAGTATCTCCTGTATATACGGCTCCACACCATATGGATAGATTCGTATTGCCTTTTCTGCCGAGTAGATACATTCCTGCAGATAATCTAACATATAACAGCATTTTGCCCGGTAGCAATGTGCCCAGTATTCATCCTCATAGACCATAGATTCATAATCAATATGCTCTAACATCGCATCGCACGCCTTCATGCAGTTTCCATACTCCCGCAGTTCATAGAGAATCCGGAGATTCAAGATGAGTCCGGTAATCTGTTCTTCATGCTCCGTCTCGACCGGAAGCTGTATATATTCCTTCGCTTTCTCGTACTCTTTCAAGTTATAGTAACAGTTTGCGATCAGTGTATGTGCATACGGATACCGTTTTCTGCGCTTGTTCTGTTCCTCTGTATAGCCGCCTTCTTCCGGCTGTATATCCTCGATTGCCTTCTTCCATTTTAAGAACAACGGCAGTGCCTTCTCCGTCTGTCCGGTTGCCAGATAACATCTGCCCTTCGCATTACAATAAGTGAAGATCTCATCGCCCTCCGGCTCAAATGTATCAAACACCTCCAACGCTTCCGGTTCCCGCTGATTCTGATAATAACACCATGCCAGATCTAACTTCTTCTGATGATCTTCCGGATTTTCTATCACATCCTGCTTCCATTTGTCGATGATTGCTTCATTTACCTGCTGCAGCCGGGTAAGGTACGCCATATCCCCATAATTGTTATGCATCAGCTCCTCGAAGATATCCTTTGCCTTCTCCAGATCCCCCATCGCATAATATATATCCCCTAAGCAATACTGTGCGTCTTCATAATCCGGATTCTCCGCAAGAATCTCTTCTGCGGTCTGCTTCGCCTCCTCATATCGTTCCAGACGGTACAACATCTCGCTCTTGATAAACTGCGTCATCTCGTCCTTTGGGTATCGCTCAAGGTTCGCATTGATCCTGCTTAAAAGCGCCTCATATACAGCCTCCGCTTCCGCTCTTGGAAGTGGCTGTTGCGCATCCTTTTCCTGCAAACGCGTATCCTTCATCTGCACATAGATCTCCAGCACATCGCCATGTGGATGTGTAAGCGGCAATCTTTTCAAACGTTCTAATTCCTTGTGGAGTGCAGCCCGGTTCTCCGGTGTCGGCTCATCCTGCTTGTCCATCTGTTCAATCTTCATATACTGCTCAATATAGTCATCGGCATATGTATAATCTCCGGTCAGATATTCATAGGCAAAGCTGTCCTGCTTCCGCGCCGCCATCCCAAGAATATAAGAAATGTAATCCTCCGGGAATTTCACCAGCAAATCATCTTTACGCAGGGCGATATCAAACCGGTCAACAATCTCACGAAAAACCGCATCCGGCATCCGGTAATGACCCATTATGAATACAAGCAGCTCCTCTAATGCTTCTGCCTCTGTGTCAAGCGATACAAATGCATCCTCACGAAACAGCTCTCGCCACGAATCCACACGGATTCGGTTCGGATAATCATTGTATAGTTGTTCTAATTTATCGGTAAGCTCCGTCCGTGGCGGCTGTAAACCTTCTGAATCTTCGTCTTCCATATCATCCGGCAATGCTTCCTGCCTGTCACAGCTTGCAATCGCCTCCTCGTAGGCATTCCGAAGCTCCATGAAACCATCTGCATCCTCCTCCGGATTTACAGATTTTAACTGCTCGCGATACGCCTGCTTGATTGCATCTTTATCGTCTGTCTGCCTGATTCCAAGTATCGTCCATATGTTCATAACCCCTGCCCTTGTACCTTTCTTCGTTCTGTATCGATTTGCTACTTTTTCGTTGTCTCATATAATACTCCATCATCCGCAACCATATCCTTCTAATCGTTTGGCTGCAATAAAACTAGCTACTGCTGTGCTCATGGACACGGTCTGCTTTTGTTATTACTGAGTTGCAAACTGAAATTCTCACCTATCCTAATGTCATTATCATAACAGCAAAAATTACTGCTAAAATCGTGTCAATAATAATAAGAGTTCTCCTATATTTATTTTGATATTCCACTCGATTCATGATTTTAGCCTTTTGTTTTTCAGTCATCCTCCAGTCTGATGGAAAAAAAGCACATATCAGAAAAATTAACCACATAAGGAGTCCTGTAAAAGAGAGAATAACTAAAACTCCTGAATCATTAACTCCTATAACACCTCTTACAATAATCGCAGTGATTAGGATTAACAATGAACAAATAGCCATTATTTTTTCAATTTTTGTCATCTTGCCTTCCATACTTGTTCCTCCTTCAACTTCAAATAAACACGAGCTTTTATATCTCGCCTCTCAAACGTGCTTCTATATCAGATGCCGTGTATAAAACATCCGTTACAATTACTCTTTCGTCACAAATTGTGTAAATCACTGAATAATTATCAACGAGCATTCTACGCAACTCCATTCTCTTTTCCGGCTCCGAAT
>OGNF01001263.1_pt1 | contig 23815 bp, 23 predicted proteins | sample 1573321 | NCBI WGS metagenome assembly OGNF01 (sample SAMEA2581911, study PRJEB24529) | metagenome | biome: Human gut stool | place: China | collected 2011
TCCTATTTTCGACAGTATGTCCTGCTACATCTTCCAGTACAGTGAAAACTAAATTCCAAGCATTTCTTTCAACTGTTCTTCTGAAATAACAGGAATTCCAAGTTCCTGTGCTTTGGTCAGCTTGCTTCCTGCATTTTCTCCCGCAAGCACGTAATCTGTTTTTTTTGAGACGGAACCAGAAGCCTTTCCACCATATTTTTCGATCAGCTCAGACGCTTCTTTTCGTCCTAATGTCGGCAGTGTTCCTGTTACTACAACTGTCTTTCCTGTCAGAACAGATTCCACCGTTTCTGTCTCTTCCGCCTGCATATTCACTCCATACTCTTTCAAGCGGTCTAAAATTTCAATATTTTTTTCATCTCTAAAGAAATTCCGGATACAAAGCGCACTCACTTCTCCTATATCGTTGACCTCTGTGAGCTGCTCAACGGAAGCTTCCTTTAAATGATCCATATCTTTAAAATACTTCATGATCGCTTTTGCAGCTGCCTTTCCCACATTCGGAATCCCAAGTCCGGTGAGAAGCTTATAGGCATCATTCTCTTTTGATTTCTCGATTGCATCCAAAAGCTTATCCGTATTTTTTTCTTTTCCGATAATTCCCTGATCGATCAATTCATCGCGATGTGTCTTTAGTACAAAAACATCAGCGACATTATTAATATACCCTAAACGGACAAGTTCTTCAATATAAACTGTACCAAAACCTTTGATGTCCATTGCGTCACGCCCTACAAAGTTGATAATATGGCGTTCTAACTGTGCCGGACAGTTTGGTGATGTACACTTAATATCCGCAGTGTCTTTCTCCCTCTCTGTCTTTGCACCGCAAACAGGGCAGACATCCGGGATCACAAACCGTTTCCAGTCAGAAGGTCTTTTCTCTTTCTTCACTTCCTTGATCTTCGGAATGATCTCCCCCGACTTATAAACTACAATTGTATCTCCAATTCCGATATCCAGATCATCAATAAAATCCTGATTGTGCAAAGTTGCCCTGGAAACAGAAGTTCCGCAGAGGCGCACCGGCTCAAACACAGCTGTCGGTGTGATTCTTCCGGTTCTTCCTACCGAAAGTTCAATATTTAATAGTCTGGACTCTTTCTCCTCCGGTGGATATTTGTATGCGATTGCCCAGCGCGGTACTTTGGATGTTTCTCCCAACTGCTCACGGTCAGAAAAACGATTGATCTTCACCACAGCGCCGTCAATATCATATGCCAGATTTCCGCGGTTTTCACCAATTGCCGTGATCGCATCCCACACTTCCTCTGCGGTCTTGCAGACTTTGTAATCGTCTATGACATGGATCCCCTGCTTTTTCAAAAATTCATATCCTTCGGTATGAGTTGCAAACTCCATGCCACGCACCTGCTGGATATTGAAAATAAACATGGAAAGATCCCGCTCTTTCGTCACCTTGCTGTCTAACTGGCGGAGTGTTCCCGCTGCACAGTTTCTTGGATTGGCAAACACTTTTTTTCCAAGAAGCTCCTGTGTCTCATTTACCTTTTCAAATGCAGCGTTTTTCATGTATACTTCACCGCGGATCTCCAGATACTCCGGTTTGTCCTTTAACTTTTGTTTTACGTCTTTGATCACTTTCGCATTCGCGGTGACATCCTCACCGAAATTAATTCCATCCCCTCTGGTTTCCGCCAGTATTAATTCTCCGTTCTCATAACGCAGTGACATGGAAAGTCCGTCAATTTTATACTCCACAACAAATTCCGGATGATCTAACTGTTTCTGCATTTCCTCCACGAAGTTAAATACTTCCTCTTTGGAAAAAACATCCTGAAGACTTAACATCGGAACATTGTGGCGCACAAGCACACCCGCTTCTCTTTTTGCTGTTCCACCAACACGCTGTGTCGGAGAATCCGGCGTGACAAGCTCCGGGTGCTCTTTTTCCAGACCCTTCAGCTCCTGCATCATCATGTCGTATTCATAATCTGAAATCTCAGGACTGTCCTGATTATAATAGCGGTCAATATGATATTCGAGTGTTTTCTTTAACTCGGCAATTCTCTCTTCTGCTGACATTTTCTTCATCCATTTCTACTTTTTTGATTTTTCTTTCATACGCTCACTTTTGGAATATTTCTTCGGGATGACCGTCTCATTGGAGGAATCTTTAATTAATGATAAAAGCTGTCTGTACTCCTCCGGTGTAACATCCCTGTATGTTCCAACCGGCAGGTCTCCAAGTTCAATATTCATGATTCTTGTACGAACAAGTTTCTCCACACGATAACCGAAATATTCACACATCCGTCTGATCTGGCGGTTTAGTCCCTGTGTCAAAATAATCTTAAACTGTTTCTTTCCAATCTGTTTTACATGACATTTTCTGGTCATTGTATTCAGTTCAGCAAGCGGCACTCCGTTTGCCAGACCATGGATAAAACTCTCGGTGACTGGTCTGTTGACTGTAACAATGTACTCTTTTTCATGCATATTCCCGGAGCGCATCATTTTATTGACAATATCACCGTTATTCGTCAGTAACAGCAGCCCTTCTGAATCTTTATCCAGACGTCCGACCGGATAGATGCGCTTCGGGTAATTAATATAATCGATCACATTGTTTTTTTCGCGCTTTTCTGCGGTACAGACAATGCCAACCGGTTTGTGGAACGCAATTAAGATCATTTCCTCTTCTTTTGAAACTTTCTTTCCCTGAAACAAAACCGTCTGTCCCGGCAGCACTCTTGCGCCTGTTTCCGCAACTTTTCCATCAATGGTAATATTTCCAAGTTCTACCTGATGGTCTGCCTCGCGTCTGGAACATACCCCTGCTTCGCTCAAAAATTTATTGATACGGATTCCGTTTTCTTCCATACTTTTCCTTTTCCTGTCATTATTCCATATGATTCTATTTTGTACAGCTTCAAATAACTACAAAAACGGAGACTTCAATTTGCTGGAAGCCTCCGTAGCATTCTGTTACTTTTTTATTTTAATAAATCGGTCTTGATATAACCTGTCTTATTCTTCCAGGTTACTTTTGTCCAGCCTTCTGCATAACTCATCACAACCGTTACCTTCTCTCCGGCATAGGCAACTCCGACTTTGTCTGCTGTCTCGCTCATGGAAGACCGGATGTTTGTTGTGTTGGAGAGCATGATCGTTGTGCCCTCTGTCAATGCTTCTGATGCCGCTGTCTCAGAAGCATTCTCCGGTGCTTCTGCTGATAAAAATTCACTCTTAATATAACCTGTTGTACCGTTGTAATCGACAATACTCCAGTCTCCTTCTGTACCAGTTCTGGTAAGTGCCGTTCCTTTTTCAACAGAGCCAAGCTTGTCTGCTGAGGTATCTGCACCTGACCGGACATTTACCTTGTCTATTGTATATACAGTTTCTGTTGTCTGTTCTGCCGGCGTTTCTTCCGCTGGAATTTCGTCTGTCGGAGTCTCCTCAGCAGGAGTCTCTGTTGCAGGAACCTCTTCCGTTGCAGGCACTTCTTCTGTACTCTCTGTTGCGTCTGCCACAATGGTATTACGCCACTCAGTAATTGCATTTGGAATAGTCGTTGCACAGAGATTCAACAGGTTCTCGTCTGTTGACAATGCAGCTTCGTATTTCTGCTGGATATCATTCTGTAATTCAATGACATCATCGCTGTTGTAGAAGTTCGTGATAAGGTTGCGGATGCTTGTATCCAACGCACTCTCCTGTCTGGACAGGTTGTACTCACTGTAAAGATTATCAATGTAAAGACTTCCATCGTCATTTGTTCTGACATAGAAGAAATAAAGCCCCGGTGCAGGTGTTTCCACTCCCATAAACTTCACATTCAGGCTGACATTTACCATATAAGAATTGCTGTCAAGCCCGGACTTTGTATAGCAGTTAATGTCCTGATACTGCTCAATGTACTGACTGATCAGTGTGATATAACTCTGCTCATTCTGTGTGATCGGTGTTGCCAGTGTCTGTAATGTGACAATATCTCCCGATGCATAAGCAGTAAAGTAGTTGTTGATCAGCTCATTGACTGCCGGGACTGCATTTTCCTCATATGCTTCTTCTGTCACAACCGTCTCAGTAACCGCCACGTTATTATCGTCTGCGTTTCCGGTTCCATTTCCCGTGAATTTCACTAAAATAAGTAAAATCACAACAAACAGTGCACCTGCCACAAAATATCTTGCATTCTTTTTTACAAATTCTACCATTTTCTGAATATCTATGTTATTTGATTTATTATCTTTATTATCCTGATTCGTTGAAGCCATTTTTACCAAACCTTTCTGTCACAGACCCGAATTTGTCTGTGCTATCTATTATAAAAAAATATTATTTCATACATTCTGATTACAAAAAGTTACTCTAACAAACATTTTACATAATAGCATTATCTCTGTTTATTGTCAACGAATGGCAGGCTTTTCCAATTCTTAATATTTTATTTCAGAGTAAAAAAAAGATGCCACTACTGACATCTTTTTACTGCGCCTGGCGGGAATCGAACCCGCAGCGTCGGAGTCGGAGTCTGCGCCTTTGGCGCCGGCATTGGCTCTACCTTAGCTATATCAGCTACTTTAGGCTGCGCTGCCGGCTGAGCCGGCGCGGCAGGGCGGTCGATAGGCTTTAGCTGCCCCCCGGCGCGACCGCTATTGGTCGAGGGGCGCACTGATTGGCATATCTTGGCGAGCGTCAGCTCAACAAGAAACTGTTTGCCTGAGGCGGTGCGGTAATTGAGGTCGGCTTCGTTGAGCAGACACATGGCGCGGTAGATGAACCCCGGGGTGCATTTCTGCGCCGCTTCGGTCAGCTGTGCCGCTTCCGAGGCGTCGGCGTCGAGAAGCGAAGCCGTGGCCGGTTCGCGGGCAACCATCAGGTCGCGCATGAACGCCGCCAGTTCGGCGATGAAGAAATGGCTGTCGAAGCCGCGCGAGCGAACCTCTTTATATATCAGCCAGGTCTGTGCCACGTCCCCCTTCAGGAATGCGTCGAGCAGACGCAGAAACAGCGCATGGTCGAGCATGTTGAGGCTTTCGAGTGCTGCGGCGCGCGTTATGTTGTTGCGCGACGATGCTGCGACCTGATCGAATATGCTCAGCGCGTCGCGCATGGCGCCGTCGGCCTTGCGCGCTATCAGCGCCAGAGCGCTGTCTTCGGCGGCTATTCCTTCGTTGGCGGCCACCATCTTGAGGTGGTCGACCATGTCGCGTATCGAGATCGTGTTGAAATCATAGATCTGGCATCGTGACAGAATCGTAGGTATGATCTTGTGTTTCTCGGTGGTCGCCAGAATGAAGATAACGTGGGCGGGCGGCTCTTCGAGTGTCTTCAGAAAAGCGTTGAAGGCCGCGTTTGAGAGCATGTGGACCTCGTCGATGATGAATACGCGGTAGCGCCCCTGGGTCGGAGCCACCATAACCTGGTCGACAAGCTCGCGCATGGCGTCGACGCCGTTGTTGCTCGCTGCGTCCATCTCGATGATATTCAGTGAGTTGCCGGCGTTGAAGGCGCGACACGAAGCACACTCGTTGCAGGCTTCGCCGTCGGCTGTCGGGTGTTCGCAGTTGATAGTCTTGGCGAAGATGCGCGCGCAGGAGGTCTTGCCGACTCCGCGCGAGCCGGTGAAAAGATAGGAATGGGCAAGACGCCCCGACGCGATGGCATTTTTAAGTGTCGACGTCAGAGCACGTTGGCCGACGACGCTGTCGAACGTCGACGGCCGGTATTTGCGTGCTGAAACAAGATAATGATCCATACTACAAAGATAGCGCTTTTTTCGGTTTTCCCCCGCTATATTATAATAAAAGGTGTCGGAAAGGGTTATCGGAGCAGGGCGGGGACGAAGGCGTCGGGGTAGTGGGTTAGGACGTGGTCGGCAGGGGTGCCGACGATGGTTATGATGTCGAACTGGGGGCGCTGGGGTTAGTCGCCGCTTCGGAGGAAGCTGTCGGCGAAGAGGGCCATGCGGCGCCGCTTTTCGGGATTCACGGCGTCGAGCGGATCGTCGAAAGGGGTCGAGCGTGTCTTTACTTCTACGAACATTATTCCGGAGCCGCGCGTGGCCACGATATCGATCTCGTCGCGGCCGAAGCGGAGATTGCGCCCGACGATAGCATAACCGCCGGCTACGAGGTAGTCGGCGGCTATATCTTCGCCCCAGCGGCCTATGTCGTTGTGACGTGCCATTGCGGGGTCGGTTTTATCAGTCGATGAGCGAGTGGCCTGTCATCTCGGCGGGCTGTTCGATTCCCATGATCGAGAGCATTGTGGGAGCGACGTCGGCGAGGCGTCCGGGGCCGACGTGGGCGTCTTTGCGCTCGGTCACGTAGATACAGGGCACGGGGTTGAGCGAGTGGGCCGTGTTGGGCGTTCCGTCGGGGTTCTCGGCGTTGTCGGCGTTGCCGTGGTCGGCAATGATGATTACCTCGTAGCCGGCTTTCTTGGCGGCTTCGACGGTGTCGCTGACGCAGAGGTCGACGGCTTTGACGGCTTTCTCGATGGCTTCGTAAACTCCGGTGTGGCCGACCATGTCGCCGTTGGCATAGTTGACGACGATGAAGTCGAACCCCTGCGAGGCGATGGCTTCGACGAGTTTGTCCCTGACCTCGAAAGCGCTCATTTCGGGCTTGAGGTCATAGGTGGCGACTTTGGGAGAGGCTACGAGAATGCGCTCTTCGCCGGTGTAGGGCTCTTCGCGGCCGCCGTTGAAGAAGAATGTCACGTGGGCGTATTTCTCGGTCTCGGCTATGTGGAGCTGTTTCTTGCCGAGCTTCGAGAGATATTCGCCGAGGGTGTTGACGACGTTCTCCTTGTCGAAGAGGATGTGAACCCCGGTGAACGAGGCATCGTAGGGGGTCATGCAGAAATATTGCAGCCCTGCGATGGTCTTCATTCCGGCCTCGGGCATATCGTGCTGGGTCAGCACGGTGGTCAGCTCTTTGGCGCGGTCGTTGCGGTAGTTGAAGAAGATTACGGCGTCGTTCTCTGCGATGAGACCTTCGCCCTGGGCGAGCGAGGCATTGTGGATCGGCTTGATGAACTCGTCGGTAACGCCGTCGGAATAGCTCTTCTCAACAGCTCCGGCCATGTCGGTGGCCTGGGCGCCGGTGCCGGCTGTCAGCAGGTCGTAGGCCTCCTTGACGCGCTCCCAGCGCTTGTCGCGGTCCATGGCGTAGTAGCGGCCTACGATCGAGGCGATGCGGCCTGTGGTCTTGGCCATGTGCTCTTCGAGGCGTTCGATGAAGCCTTTGCCCGAGTGCGGATCGGTGTCGCGGCCGTCCATGAAGCAGTGGACATAGACCTTCTTCAGTCCGTAGTGTGCCGCAATGTCGAGCAGTGCGAAGAGATGGTCGAGGCTTGAGTGGACGCCGCCGTCGCTGACGAGGCCCATGAGGTGGAGCGGACGGTCGTTCTCTCTGGCATAGCCGAAAGCGGCTTTTATCTGGTCGTTGTTGAGAATCGATTTGTCGGCGATGGCCTTGTTGATCTTGACGAGATCCTGATAGACCACGCGGCCGGCGCCGATATTGAGGTGTCCCACCTCGCTGTTGCCCATCTGGCCGTCGGGGAGTCCGACATTTTCGCCGCTGGCCTGCAGCTGGTTGTGGGGGTAGGTTTTCAGAAGATAGTCCCAGTAGGGGGTCGGAGTGTTGTAGATGACGTCGCCGTGGCCGTGGTTACCGATGCCCCAGCCGTCAAGAATCATGAGAAGTGCTTTGTGAGCCATAATATGTGTAACGTTTTAGCGCTGCAAAGTTACGAATTTTTTGTCAGAATTTCAGCGAGGCGCCGACCGAGAGGAAGTTATAGGAGTTGTCCCAGCCGTTGCGCAGGGCGCCGCTGACCATGCCGGCCTGGATGTTGGCGGCCCAGCGCGGGGTTATCCAGTAGCGTGCGCCGATGTTGACGGCCATGGCGAACGAGGCCTCGGTAGCGCGGCGGCCTTCCCACTGGGTGTGGTCGAGGTCGTTGAAGCTGTAGGCTGTGGTGACATCCTCGTTGTCGTTCTTCATTGTCTGGCTGAACGATTTCTCCGAGAAGCCTTTAAGATCGGTCAGGCCTGTCGAGAAGTGGTTGAGGACGGCCACACCGATGCCGATGTTGAGATATGTGTCGAGGCGGTCGATGGGCGAGTAGTGGAGCGATGCCTGGGGAAGAAACGAGATGTCGTCTCGGCGGAAGCGGGTGTAGGCTGTTCCATAGCCTTTGCGTTCGATTGTCTCTTTTTCCGACACTGTAGTGCGCAGCCCTGTTGTCGGGTCGCGGCGCCAGCCGTAGTTGACGCTGTTGTAGGAGTAGTCGTAGTTTCCGATTATCTGGACGCGGTCGGTCTTGCCGCTGACGCCGTTGTCGATGGCCAGACCTACGCCGATGCTGAAGGGCTGTCCGAATATTCTGAGGTCATCTTTGATTATATATTCGAAGGCGATGCGCTGGGTGAACATCGCTTTATCGGGGCCTCCGCTGTTGGTTATCGCACCGACGCCGATGCCCGCATCGGCTATTCTGGCTCCTTTTTCGATGGGGTCGGCCGGGGTAAAGGCCGAGGCGGTGGCGGCGCCGGCCAACAGGACAGATGCAAGGATGAAGCTCTTTTTCATGACGGTAGTGTTGATAAATGTGTGGTTATTTGAACAGCTTCGGGAGGAAAAGACGCAGGTAGTCGCGCCAGTTTTTCCAGGTGTGTCCACCTTCTGAGCTGTGATATTCGTAGTTGAGACCCGCCTTGTCGAATTCGGCGAGCATCTCTTTGTTTTCGCGGGCGAGGAAGTCGGTCTTTCCGATGCCTACCCAGAGCAGTAGCGGCTTGGCGTCGGCCAGGGCGCGCAGTGCGGGGCCGGGATTGTCGTAGGCTTTTGAGTCGGAATATTTCCGCGGATGCAGAAAGCTTGAGAACGAGCCGATATAGCCGAACATCGCGGGATTCTCGCGGGCTATGTGGATTGTGTGGAAGCCGCCCATCGAGAGACCGGCGAGGGCGCGCGAGGCGCGGTCTGTGTTCGTCGGATAATGGCTGTCGACCCATTCGACGATGGCGGGGAACGAAGCTTCGAACTCGCCGTTCATAGTGCGCGGCGGACGCGACACGGGCTGGGCCGGTGCGCCGGGGTTGTCGCCGGGAGCGGCCTTGTGGGCTATGTTGCCGTTGGGCATCACGACTATCATCGGCTCGACCTGCCCGGCGGCTATCATGTTGTCGAGAATATAGGGAGCGCGTCCCAGCTCGGGCCATGCGTTTTCGTCGCCGCCGAGGCCGTGGAGAAGATAAAGCACCGGATAGCGGCGGTCGGAGCGCGGGTCGAATCCGGCGGGGGTGTAGACTGTCATGCGCCGGCCGTCGGGCCCCCACACTTTTGCCACAGTGCCGTGGGGAACGTCCTGCGAGCGCAGTTCGGGGTCGGTTACGACGTAGTTCGACAGATACATTTCGTTGCGCTCAGTGAAGGCGTTGGCGGGATCGATTGTGCGGACGCCGTCGATGTTGAAGAAGTAGGTGTAGTAGTCGGGGCGCAATGATTTGGTGCGTCCGCGCCATATGCCGTCGGCGCCTCGCGTCATCTTTGTCGGGGCGAGATCTCCGCCGACAGTGACAGAGGCGGCTTTCGGGGCATATACGGCGAGCGATACTGTGGCGTCGTCGTTGACGACACCCGACTTGGGCTGTTTCGGGGCTGCGGCGAAGGCCTGACAGGCTGCCGCGGCCACGGTAATGGCGATGAGCAGTTTTTTCAGATATTGCATACCGGGCATTTTTGGTCGCGCTCGATGGCGACGGTGGTGAATGTCATTGTGAAGGTGTCGATTGTCAGAAGGCGGTCGGCGAGCGGGCTGCCGAAGCCTCCGGCTATTTTCATGGCCTCGCAGGCCTGAACCATTGCCGTCAGTCCGACGACGCCGCTGAAGATTCCGTCTCCGGCACATGAGCCTTCGGCGTTGTCGCCCGGCAGGCCGTCGCCGTAGAGACAGCCGTAGCAGGCATGCCCGGGCAGAACCGTCATGACCTGTCCGCCGAAGCGGCCGACGGCGCCGTAGACGTAGGGCAGACGAGCGCGGGCCATGGCGCGGGCCACGGTGAGTTTCGACGTGTAGGAGTCGGTGCAGTCGAGAGCTACATCCCAGGGCGCGGCGGCGAGTATCGCGCCTGAGGTCGAATCGTCGAAGCGGCTCTCGAAGACAATGGTCTCCACCGAGGGGTTCAGCGAGGCGATGCGGCGGCTGGCACAGACGGCTTTGGGGAGATCTGTGTCGGCGTCGGTATAGAGAATCTGGCGCTGGAGGTTCGACAGCTCGACGATGTCGGGGTCGACGATGCCTATGCGCCCCGTTCCGGCGGCTGCGAGATATTCCAGAGCCGCCGAGGCGAGTCCGCCGGCGCCGATAACGAGAACCGACGCCTTTTCGAGCCGCCGCTGTCCTTCGGGGCCAATTCCGGCGAGCTGAAGATGTCCTTTATAGCGGATGTCAGAATTCATATCCGGCCTCGGCTATTCGTTTGCGGTCGGCTTCGACGGTCGACCCTATGGTTGTCAGCAGATCGCCGACGATGGCGCCGTTGACGGCGATGCGCATGGCGCGCAGCTGGGTGTGCTCGCTCATTAGTGCGCGCCCTCCGGCGAAACGTAGCTGAACGCCCGGATGGACGAAGCGGAACACTGCCACTGTTCTCAGAATCTCTTCCTCGCTCAGCGGAGCGGCGTTTTCGAGCGGTGTGCCGGGGATGGGGTGGAGCAGGTTTATGGGAATCGACAGCGGCTTTACCTGTCGGAGTGTCAGCGCCAGTTCGACACGCTGGGCCATAGTCTCGCCCATGCCTATGATGCCGCCGGAGCAGACCTCGAAGCCGAGGTCGCGGGCTGCGTACAGGGTGGCGAGTTTGTCGTCGGTGGTGTGGGTCGTGCAGACGGTCTTGAAGAACGATGGCCCCGCCTCGAGGTTGCAGTGGTAGCGCGTCACTCCCGCTTCACGCAGGCGCCGCAGTTCGTCGGAGCCGAGCAGCCCGAGCGACGCGCAGAGGCCCGTGCGGCATTCGGCACCGATGGCGCGGAACGTCGAGCAGATGGCGTCGAGCGCGGCGCCCTGCACTCGCCGGCCGCTTGCCACGAGCGAGAATCGGCCTATGCCGGCGCGGTCGGCGGCGCGGGCGTGTTCGAGGCAGGTTGCTTCGTCGAGCAACGGGTAGGTGTCGATGCCGGTTTTTGCATGACGCGACTGGGCGCACCATTTGCAGTCTTCGGGGCAGAGACCCGACCGCACGTTGGCGATCGAGCATGAGTCGAATCGGCGTGAGACGGTTTTCCGCGTCAGTTCTTCAGCGGCGTCGTATAGAGCTTCGGCGTCGGGTGCCTCGGCCAGAGCGTATGCTTCGCCGTCGGTGATGGCGCCTCCGGCGAGGATGCGTTCTTTCAGTGAGGTTATTTCTTCGGATGTCATTGAAGGGTCATAGATATTTGTCGCCGAAAGCCTGACGGGCATCGTCGACGAGGCGGCGTATGTTCTGCTCTTCGGCTCGGGGATAGATTAGAAGCACATTGTCGGTGTCGGCCACGATATAGTCGTCGAGGCCCGAGACAACCACGATCTTGTCGCGGCTCTTGACGGCGAAGATGTTGCCCGACGAGTTGTAGGCGAGCACGTTACATTCCTGAGTGACATTGCGCTCGCGGTTTTTCGGAGAGTTGTCGTAGAGAGAACCCCACGTGCCGAGGTCGCTCCAGCCGAAATTGGCCATGGCGACGTATGCGTTCGAGGCATGTTCGAGCACGGCGAAGTCTATCGCTATCGACGGGCACGACGGAAATGCGCGGCTTATGAAGGCATCTTCGTCGGGAGTGCCGAAAAGACGTATGCCGCTGTCGAAGACGGCGGCGAGTTCCGGGGCATGTTCGCGCAGGGCGGCCACGATCGACGATGCTTTCCAGAGGAATATGCCGCTGTTCCAGTAGAATTCGCCCGAGTCGATAAACACTTCGGCCATTGCGGCGTCGGGTTTCTCGGTGAAGGTCTTCACGCGCGCGATGCCGCTTGTGGCCTCGGCTCCGACCTGGATATAGCCGTAGCGCGTCTCGGGGCGTGTTGCGGTGAGACCGACTGTCAGCAGTGCGTTACTGTTCTCGACAAAACCGAAGCCGTCGAGAATTGTCGTGTTGAAGACGGCTTCGCCCGTAATGAGGTTGTCGCTCGGCACAACTACCATAGAGGCTTCGGGATCGACGGCGAGGATATGGTAAGCGGCCAGCGCTACGGCGGGAGCCGTGTTTCGGCGCGTCGGCTCGGTCAGAATGTTTGCGGCCGGGAGTTCGGGAAGCTGCTCGGCTACCAGAGAACCGTAGATGTCGTTGGTGACAACGAGAATCCGTTCGGGGCTTTCGACCAGCGGCAGCATTCTGTCGAAGGTCATCTGCAGTAGTGAGCGGCCGCTGCCGAAAAAGTCGAGAAACTGTTTGGGACGTGCCGTGCGGCTGTAGGGCCAGAACCGGCTGCCTATGCCGCCGCTCATTATCACGCAGTATCTGTTGTGTTTTGCCATATCTGGAAGAGTGTGTCTTATAGTTGAGGTGAGAGATTGAGTTGTCAGTATCGGCAGGTTATGGAACCGTCGACTCGGCTGGTGAAGCTGGCGATTCGGCAGCCGGCGCCTCGGCGGGATGGGCGGCCTGTTCCTGAAGCGATTTCATTGTGATCTCTCCCGCTGCGCGTTCGGCCTTAGGAGCGGGAGCCGCAGCCTGAGTCGCTTTCGGAGCAATGGCAGCCGGTTTGGCAGCCGCCGGAACAACGGGAGCGGCGGGAGCAGTGTCAGGCGTGGCTGCCGAGGCGGAATCTTCGACTATGGTGATTTCTTCGGTAGCTTCCAGGAGCTCATCTTCCTGTTCGGGACGGGGCATGAAGAAGTAAACCCACAGAACAAGGCCAAGAATGACAACGAAGACGGCGAGAAAGAGGGCGACTTTCAGCCGCTCGTTGCGGCGGCGTGCGCGTTCGGCGCCGTCCTCGTCCACATCCGTCGTATCGGAAACATCAGATACATTTTTCTTACTCCCGACGGCTTCGGCCATTTTCTTATAAGCTTCGGGAACCTCCCCGGGGCGCGGATAGGCTTTATTGAGATGGGTAGGGCGGCCGCAGTGGGGGCAGAACAGCGAGCTGTCGGAGATGTCGCTGCCGCAGTCGTCGCATTTTATCAGAGACATTGGAGTTATAGTTATTTGTAGGTGTATGTTATTGTTCCGGTTTGAGAGGCGGGAGCGTCGGGGTCGGCGCTGAAACGCGATCGGCGCGCAGCCTCAACGCAGCTGCGTCGCGCCGAAGCCGAAGCGTTGGCCGGAGCGATCCCGCTCAGATAAGCCGCCGAGGTGACGTTTCCGTTGCGGTCGACAGTGATCTTCACGACGATCTTTCCCATAGGCCCCTTTGCGGGAGAGGGGAGGCTGACAGCCTTGCGGTTGCCCAGACCCGATGCGGCGATGCCGCTGACGGCGCCGTCGGCCGAGTTGCCGTCGGGCTGGCCCGCTTTGCCTTTCCCTTTGCCGAAGCTGACGCGGTCTTTGATAGCCTCGGCTTTCTCAGCCTTTTCGGCCTTTTCGGCCTCGCCTTTCTCAGCTTTAGGGTCTTTCGGAACCTTAAGGGCCTTAGGGACTTTAATGTCGCCGGAGGGAGCTGCCACATCAGTCACATCCGTTACATCAGAAACATCAGAAACATCAGCTGTTTCGGCAGCCGCTTCGGCTTCAGCGGCGCCCTGATCGCCGACCATGACAAACTCGCCGCCGAAGAGAATCTCCGACGAGTCGGCCGGCGGCCATTCGGGCTGATCATGCTCTGAGCTGTAGCGCAGCACACCGGCTACCAGCGCCGCTATCAGCAGCGCGTGGAACAGCAGTGTGGCAGCTGCGGCTATGGCCCGGTGTCGTCGGTTATTTTCCATAATCAGGCTGGGCCGTGGCCGGAGCGGGCTTGGTGGCGAGAACCATCTTCAGGTTATTGCGTGCGCCGAGGTCGAGAACCTCAACGAGGCGTCCGTAGGTGACATCCTCGTCGGCATAGACGGCGATATAGTCTTCGTCGGGATTCTCGGCTGCAAGCTGAAGAAAAGTCAGCAGGTGGTCGAGGTCGGCGATCTCCTGTGGCTCTCTGTCGCCGGCCGCCGACACGAAGATGCGCCCCTCGCTGTCGAGATAGACGCGCTTCGACGGCTTCAGGGCCGTCTGCTCGCTGCTTTGCGGCAGATTGACTTCGAGGGCCGTCGGGAAGATGAACGTCGAGGTCACCATGAAGAATATCAGCAGCAGAAAGATAACGTCGGTCATCGACGCCATCGAGAAAGCTGCCATCATTGAATGTTGACGCTTGAGCGACATAGGCTTATGCGACAGGCTCGTTGAGAAGATCCATGAACTCCATGGTCTTGCTCTCGAGGTTGTTCATGACGCGGTTGATGCAGGCAACCAGATAGTTGTAGGCGAACAGGGCTATGATGCCCACTACGAGACCGGCCACTGTCGTCACCAGAGCCTCGTAGATGCCGCCGGCGAGAACGTCGATGTTGGCCGAGGTTCCGGCCGACGCCAGATTGAAGAAGGCCTCGACCATGCCGATAACGGTGCCGAGGAATCCGAGCATGGGTGCTCCGGCGGCTGTGGTGGCGAGCCAGGGAAGGCCTTTTTCGAGGCGCGCTATCTCTATGTTGCCGGTGTTCTCGATGGCTACGAGCACGTCGTTCATCGGGCGGCCGATGCGGCTGATGCCTTTGGCAATGAGGCGCCCGTAGGGCGAGTTGGCGTTGTTGCACACGAGCAGGGCGCTCTCGATTTCGCCCTCGTGGATATAGTCTTTTATCCGGCTCATGAAGGTGTCGTCGCCTGCGGCGGCGCGGCGGATAACGATCCAGCGCTCCACGAAAACATAGATGCAGATAAGCGACAGAAGTGCCAGCGGAATCATTATAAGTCCGCCCTTGACGCACAGATCCCAGACGGATAGCTCTTTGACAACCGGAGTGGCGGCCGTGGCGGCCTGAAGGAGAATTGACATTGTCGGAAAGGGGTGTTGGATGGTTGTTGAATCTTGTTTGTCAGCCTTTCAGGCAGGCTTTGTAGGCTTTGATGGCTTCGGCGATGCCCATATAGAGGGCGTCGCATATCAGCGCGTGGCCTATCGACACCTCGTCGAGATAGGGAACCTGTTCGCGGAAGTAGCGCAGGTTCTCGAGGCTGAGATCGTGGCCGGCGTTGACGCCGAGTCCTGCGGAGTGGGCCGCGCGCGACGCCTCGATATAGGGAGCGACGGCGCCTGCCGGATCGGTGGGGTAGTTGTCGGCGTAGGGCTTCGTGTAAAGCTCCACGCGGTCGGCCTGAACCTTGGCGGCGAGGCGAATCTGGGCCGGATCGGGGTCGACGAAGATGCTCGTGCGTATCCCCGCCTCGCGCAGGCGCTCCACTATCGTTGTCAGGAATTCGAAATTCGCCGCTATGTCCCATCCGGCGTTCGAGGTAATGGCGTCGGGGGCGTCGGGAACAAGGGTGACCTGCTCGGGCTTTACCTTTAGAACAAGGTCGAGGAAGCGCTCGCAGGGGTAGCCCTCGATGTTGAATTCGGTCTTCACCAGAGGGCGCAGACGGTAGACGTCGTCGTAGCGTATGTGGCGCTCGTCGGGACGCGGATGGACTGTCACTCCGTCGGCTCCGAGGCGTTCGACGTCGCAGGCGAACTGCTCGACATCGGGCCGGTTTTCTCCCCGGGCGTTGCGGAGAGTGGCGACTTTGTTGATATTAACACTAAAATTTGTCATCGTATGAGTAATTTTTTGCCGGCAGGCGTTGTGATTGTAGATTCATTTAGAGAAAATTACTAACTTTGTAATCAGAAACGCCGCTTCTCGACGGCAAAATTACGCAAAATTCCCCCCAAAATCAAGCGCCGGTGACACCAAACGACACTAATCTTCAGCCTCAGGCCATTCTTGCCCGCCTCTTTCCGCCCGTCGAAGAGTCGAGTCGGCTCACTGTTGCTTGTCGCAGAGCGAACTACAGCGCCGGAGCTATTGCCAGGGCTGTCGAAGACTGCGACTGTCATCTGCTCAACCTGAACCTGACGGCGCCCGTTGTCGGCTCTCACGATCCGCTTGACGACACTGTCACAGTCGATCTGCGCGTCAGCCGCCGCGATCCGGCGGCCGTGGCCCGCTCTCTCGAGCGCTACGGCTTCCGTGTCATCGACGGTCAGGCCTCGGCCGAGGCCGCTTCCGACGCCGCCACCGATGAGGTGCGCCGCCGTGTCAACGAGCTAATCCATTTTCTGAACGTATGAAACTAATAGCCATAAACGGCAAACGGCGTCAGGACCCTGCGCGTCGCCGGGCCACTCTCGACTTTATAGCCGGTCTCTGGGAAGCTCTCGGACGTCCCGCCATAGCTATGCAGAACCGCTATGCCCTGGCTCTCGGCCCCGAGAATCTGCCACCCGCTATTGTCGGACTCGGCGCCGCACCTCCCGAGCTGGCTGTCAGCATCGGCGGCGACGGCACCTTCCTGCGCACAGCCCGATGGATCGGCTCGATGCCGACCCCCATTCTCGGCCTGAACAGCGGAAACCTCGGATTCCTCAGCAATGTCGGAATCGAAGACGCCGGCCGGATAATAGGCGACATTGCCGGGGGGCGCCTTGTGGTTCAGGAGCGAACACTGCTGAGAGTGACTGTCGGGGGAGCGCGCGTCGACGACACTTCGCGCATTCTTGATTTCCCTTACGCTCTCAATGAGATAGCCATCGTCCGCGACGACAATGCCTCGATGATAACGGTCGACACCCTGCTCGACGGCGACCAGCTGGCAACCTACCGCGGCGACGGCCTCATAATAGCCACTCCTACAGGCTCGACGGCCTATAACCTGTCTGTCGGAGGCCCTATTCTGAGCCCCAACGCCCATTGCTGGGCTCTTTCGCCCGTGGCTCCCCATTCGCTGACGATGCGCCCCGTCGTGATTCCCGACTCGTCGCGGCTCGACATCGCCGTCGACGCCCGCGTTCCGCGCTACCGCCTGAGTCTCGACGGCCGCTCGGTTAGCCTTCCGCTCGATGCGCGCCTCGTTGTCGACCGCGCGCCTTTCACGACCCGGATTCTCTTCAGCGCCGACCACACATTCGCCCGCAATCTACGCGACAAACTGCTCTGGGGCGTCAGATGATAAAGCGCGGCATCCCCCATCCTCTGCTCGGCCACGTCAATCTGCGTTTCAGCGCCACGGCGCGCAATTTCACGGGGCGCTGGACAAAAGGGGAACCCTGGATAACCTGTCCGGCTGGAGTTCCCGCCGCGCGGATTGTCGAAGTCATCGACGAACTGGCTCCACGGATGCTCGAACGGCGCCGCACGCTCTCCTTCGAAGCCGGTTCGGTTCTCGAACTGCCGGGAATCACTATCAGATTTTTCGATAACGACCGTTCGGGCCGCGACACTTTTGTACAGGGCAGGCCCGCAGGCGAGATTGTCGAAGCGAAAGTCTTTATCGGCGCTGAGCTTGACGAGCCCGAACGCTCGCAGGCAGTGTCGTCGGCGCTGACGGTATTGTCACGCCGCTATGCCGCGCCGCTTCTTCTGCCGCGCGCCCGCGCGCTCGCCGCCGCCGCAGGTCTCACTGTGAACCGCTGGAAGATAGGCTCGGGCACAAAGGTTCTCGGAACCTGCGAGCGCCGCAGCGCCACGATAAGCCTCTCACATATCATTGTGTTTCTGACACAGGAGCTACGCGACCTCATTGTCTGGCACGAGCTTGCCCATCTCTCGGGGCCGGGCCACGACGCCGCCTTCCACGCCCGTGTCGACCGTCTCAGCGGCGGCCGCGAGGCCGGGCTCGAACGGCGCCTGCGCCGCTACCCCTGGCCTGTCCTGCGATAAAATCTCAGCCTTTGAATAGTTCTGAATGTGAGCCCAGCCTCGACAGAGCATAGACATTGTTCTCTTCGTCGAACCATATCAGAAGAAAATCACCTTCGATATGACATTCAAAGCAGCCTGAATATTCTCCTGTCAATGTGTGTTTCCGATATTTTTCAGGCAGGGGAATTTCATTCCGAAGCATATTGAGGACATTGTTCAGCTCTTCAAGCTTTCTGGGCTGGTTTAGAAATCTTTTCAGATCTTTCTTGAACCGGCGCGTGTAGCGAAGCTCTTTCATAGATTCATCGACTTGAGCATGGCTTCGACGCTTGAGGTGTCGATCGGGCCTTTAAGGTTGCCTGCTTTCGCTTCGTTGATAGCTGCGACGGTTTCTTCGTTAGGTTCATGGTAAACTGCATCAAGCAGCAGAACCTCAACATAATTGTTGAGGCTGCGCCGATCTCTTTTGGCGAGCTCCTTAAGCTTGTCAAGCAGATAAACCGGAAGCCGGAACACATGGGCTTTTTTTTCGAGGGCTATATCCATATATGATATCATTTAGATTACAAAGATATGATATTTTATAATCAAAAACAAATTTGCGATAATTAAGTTCCCAGTCATTAGTTTGAGACCAAACAAATAGGCGCGCCGTCGGCGCGCCTATTTACGGGTTCAAAGGTTTCTTATCGTAGAACGATTTTGCTCGTTGCCATGCCGGCGCGGACGATGTAGACGCCTGCGGCGAGGTGGCTGAGGTCGGTTGCCGGGGCGTTGATGCCGGAAACTACGCGCTTGCCGGCGGTGTCGTAGACTTCGGCGTTGGCGAAGTCGCCGCTGATGAGCAGTGTTCGACCGTCGAGAGAGATGCTGACATTGCTGTCGGCGCCGACCGAAGCGATGCCGGTCTGCTTGTCGAAGGTGACTTCGATTGCGGGCGATTCGCCGCCGTTATAGAGTTTCTTGACAGATGCTGTGTGGACGCCGTTGGGGAGCGTTGTGACGAGCATCGAGTTCTCTTTGGTCAGAACGGGCTCACCGCCGTCGATAGAGAGGCTGTAGCCGTTGAATTTGCCCGACGACCGCTCGAGGCCCGAGTCGGTGATGCCGGTGCCCATGGCGAACTCGTCGACAAGAAGCATGAAGACGTCGTTCGATTTGCTGTTGAGGGCTACGTAGCGTGCTTCGGCGGGGATTGTCCAGGTATATTGTGTCCATGTGCGTTCGGGAACTTCCTGGAGCTCATCCCAGGTGTAGGAGTCGAGGTCGTCGGCTTCTCCTTTGGTGTAGCCGAGGCGTATCTGCTCAAGGCGTCCTTCGACCGATTCATACGACATGGCCCAGAGGCTGACGGTGAAATCTTTGTGGAAGCTCAGGCGCGGCGAAATCATGTAGTCGTCGCTCCAGTTGAGTTGGGTTCCGCCGTCGTGGAATATAGGCGCTGCGGCGAAGAATGCCATAGAGCGGTCGCCGCGGTGGGCGGTGATGATCGAAGTCGGGGTGGGTTCGGTTTCCTGACCGTTCATGACGATTGCCGCCATCGGGCTCTTCATTCCGGGGAATGTCAGACCGCCGAAGCCGTAGGTTGTCAGACCGTCGCCGTCGATGTAGCTCCATCCGAGGGCACCCGGGGCGTTGATCTCGAAGTCGGCATAGTCGTTTCCCTCGAAGCTGTCGCTGAAGTCGCGGAAGATGTCCCACGATACTTTCACGCCGAGGTGAGAGCACTGGGCGTCGATGTTGACCGGAGGCAGCAGTTTCTGCTTCATGGCCACGGTGAAAGCATATTCGTCGCGGTTGTCGTCGTTGGCCGAGATTTCGGCGGGAGCGGCTTCGAATCCCTCACGGATGGCGCTGAGGGTGTATTCGTCTTTCCAGACGTCGGCGAACGTGGCTTTGCCGTCGACGGCCTTGGCAGTGTAGCTGTTTTCGGCCGATTTTAGTGTTACGGTGGCGTCGGCTACGTCGGCATTGTCGGAGTCGGCTGTCAGGCTGACGGTCACACTGGCGAACTGGGCGATATGCTGTTCGGCGCTGACAATAGGCTCGGATGTCAGGTTGTCGACGGGATAGACGGTCTCGACGGCATAGCTGTAGCTGCCGCGGCCGAGGCTGTTCCACTGGCTGTCGGTGGCTGTCAGGGCGGTTATGCCAGAGGCCACTGAAGTGCGTCCTGCGGTGTCGCCGTTCTTGATGCGGTAAACGTTATATTTGCGGTCGGGGGTGAAAGCGGCGTCCTCTTTGCGTTCGAGCAAGGGGCGGAGCATCAGCGCGCCGGGCCAGCCGAGGTCGTCGAAATAGCGGTAGCCGGCGACATAGCTGTTCGAGAACACCTGAGTGCGCGGCTCGACAGGCTCGGGGTTGTCGTCGCGGCCGAGCGAGAGGTAACCGTTGGTGTTGAGGGCGACAACGAAGCCGTTGTCCGAGACGACGGGTTCGTCGAATTTCACCGATGTCCAGCCGTTAAGGAGCGATTTGACATTGTCTTTGCGGTAAATGATCTCGCCGTTTGGTTCGCCGTCGGCGTCAAGGCCGATAATCCATATATTGACGAGCTCGGGAGGGTCGGCCGAATAATCGGTTGTCTTGCGGTAGAAGTCAACGCCGTAGAGACGGTATTTGTCGCGGCAGACAACGCCGATAACGGCTACGTTGTTGGCCGCGTCGTAGCCTATCGGGTCTTCGGCGGCATGACCGTTGTCGTAGATTTTCAGGCGTGCGTCGACGGGCGCTTCCCAATTGATTTTTCCGTCGGCCGCGGTGACGCTGAATGGCGCGAGGGCATTGTAGGTGAGCTTCGTGGTTCCGAAGTCGGTTGTGGCGCCAGAAGCTTTTACGTTGACTGCGGCGATGTAGTCGGTGAAGTTGTTCTTGGTGATAGTCATGGTGTAGGGCGCGTCAGCCTTGGCACCTTTGTTGAGATATACGCCGCTGATCGAGTAGTTTCCCGAGGCATCGGTGGTGGCCGAGAAGCCGGCATATCCCTTGAGGGTCACCAGAGCGTCGGGGAGGGCGTTGCCTTTGTTGTCGGTGACGCGCCCTTTGACGGTGCGACGCTCCATGGCGGCCACTTCAAGCGTCAGGTCGACGGTCGAGCCTGCGGTTACGTTGGCTTTCACAGGGGTGGCGGGGCTTTCGTAGCCGAATTTCTCCCATGTGACCGAATAGTTTCCGGCTGCTATCTTGCCGAACGAGAAACTGCCGTCGTCGGCGGTTGTGGCGGTGTAGGTCTGCGGGCCGGTGGCGGTGACGGCCAGACCGCCAACGGGGGTAGAGCCGCTTTTGGCGGTGCCCTTGAGTGTTCCCTCGTCGATGGGGGTGACTTTCACGTTCTTGATGAAAATCATCTGGCCCTGATGGCCGTCCGAGACGTGCTGGAAAGAGATATAGTAGTTGCCGGCTTCGGTGATGGCCGGAAGCTGGATTGTCTCTTTGCCGGCGCTGTAGTAGCAGCCTTTATACTGGGCCTCTTTCAGAAGAGTGTGTTCGGCCGAGGGGTCGGGCGATTTGCTGAGGTAGATGTTGACATGTTCAGTCGATGAATAGGTCGTATAGTAGTCGAACTTGAGGGTGATGTCTCCTTCGTCGGCAATGTCGAACTTCAGGGCCGGAGAGACAAGCCAGTTGCTGACTTCGGAGTAGTTTGAGGTGAAGGCCCACGAGCAGGCGGCTTTGCCGCCGTTGTCCGACTCGCCGAGGAACCATGTAGCGTGTTCGTCGTCGGTGTTCTGGTCGACGTCGTAGACCGACCATGTGTCGAACAGTGCCTGTGTGTTTAGTGCGCACGAATAGGGGAGCTGCTGCTGGGCGAAAGCCCCCGATGCCGTAAGTGCGACACAACCCGCAATAATTGATCTGAGGTAGTGTATTCGCATAAAGAAGTGGTAGATGGTTAATGAATGTTGCTGAATTGCCTCAAAGGTAGCAAATAGTTTTAAATGTCCAATAATTTTTAACAAAACCGACATATTCTGATACGAATATGCCACAAAAGGAACCTTTCACTATTTTTGGGGATGTATCAGGCGCCGGTTTAACAGATTTTGGGTATTTCGGCGGCTTTTGGCGGGCAGTAATTTTGCGCTGAAATTCCAACCTGTCAACAGATGAAACCTATTATCACCTCTATTCTTGCTCTTGCGCTCTGTGTTCCGGCTGCGGCAGCCGCCGAACCGGCCGATTCGCTCCGGACTGTCGTCGCAAAAAAAATCAGTGCCTGGGACCGCCTTCATGTCGGCGGCTACGGCGAAGCGGTTTTCGTTGAGAACTTCTTCAGCGACAATTACCTGCGCTATACCGATCCGGGCAAATATTCCGGCGACCGCCACGGCCGTTTCGACGTGCCTCACGTTGTTATATATCTCGGTTATGATTTCGGCAAGGGATGGTCGATGTCGTCGGAGATAGAGTTCGAACACGGCGGCGTCGAGACCGCCATGGAGCTCGAGACCGAAGAGGGGGGCGAATATGAGAAAGAGGTTGAGCGCGGAGGCGAGGTTGCTCTCGAGCAGTTCTGGCTGCAGAAAGAGTTCATGCCACAGCTGAAGATACGCGCCGGCCTTCAGGTTGTTCCTGTAGGCGGCACCAATGCCCGCCACGAGCCGAACACCTTCTTCGGAGTCTATCGCCCTGTCGGCGAGTCGACTATTCTACCCTGCACCTGGCGCGAAGTGTCGCTGACGGTGCTCGGACGCGCCGGCGACTGGGCCTATCAGGCTATGATTATGCCGGGCCTCGACAGCGAGCGCTTCGGCAACAGCACGTGGATAAGCGGCGGCTCGGCATCGCCTTTCGAATTCAAGATAGCCAACACTGTTGCCGGAGCCGTGCGTGTCGACAACTACTCTGTTCCGGGGCTTCGCCTGAGTGTCAGCGGGTATGTCGGCAATTCATTCGGTAATACCCTCGAACCGACATCGTCGCTCAAGAACAAGGGCGTTCACGGAACGGTGTCGATCGGATCGTTCGATTTCGCCTATAACGCCCACAACGTAGTGGCCCGCGGCTTCTTCGACTGGGGTCATCTGAGCGACTCGCGCCATATAACCGAGTTCAATATGTCGATGCCGAAAGGGTCGTCGTCGAAGAAGCAGGAAGTTGCCTCCGATGCCTGTTGCGCCGGAATCGAGGCCGGCTACGATATTTTCGGCGCCATCCCCTCTATGAGGGCTTCGGGCCAGCGTTTCTATGTCTTCGGCCGCTACGACTACTACAATTCGATGCAGAAAACCGACGGCGTCACTGCCCTGGCCTGGTGTAAGCGCCATCAGGTAGGCGGCGGCATAAACTACTATCCGATACGCGACATCGTGGTCAAGGCCGAATATGTCTACGGAATCCTCGACCGCCGCTATAACAACGAGCCGTCACTGAAAATAGGTATCGCCTATTGCGGCTGGTTCAAATAAACCGATCTGAATTATTACCAAATAAAAATAACAAGCAATGAAAATCAAACATTTACTTCTTGTAGCTACGGCTCTGACGGCCATGACATCGTGTAGCGACGACAACAACGAGCCCGCCGGTGGCGACGACGCTGCTCTCTCCCCCAAGGAGCAGGCTCTGAAGACTGCTGTCGGCGCGTATGTCGACAAAACCGTTCTGCCGACCTACGCCTCTATGGCCGACGCCGCCATCGAGCTTCGCGACCTCTGCCACGTCATGCGCGACAAACATGCTGCCGGAACTCTGACAACCGCCGATATCGAGGCCGCCGGACGCGCCTGGAAACAGTCGCGCAAGAGCTGGGAGCTCAGCGAGGCTTTCCTCTTCGGCCCCGCAGCCAACCATAATATCGACCCCCATATCGACTCGTGGCCGCTCGACAAGGCCGCTATGGAGCGCCTTCTCGAAGACATACGCGCCGGAAAGCAGTGGTCGCTGGCCAACAACGGCGGCTATGGTCTCATCGGCTTCCACTCGGTTGAATATATGCTCTTCGAGCTGACCGACGACGAAAACGCCTCG
>OGNF01001269.1_pt1 | contig 23770 bp, 23 predicted proteins | sample 1573321 | NCBI WGS metagenome assembly OGNF01 (sample SAMEA2581911, study PRJEB24529) | metagenome | biome: Human gut stool | place: China | collected 2011
CACTATCCTTAGTCCACAGGCTGTACTGAACGGTGTTATCAATTTGTTATCATATTTCTGTTATCAATCAAAAATTCTTGTAATATCCTGATACCGATTCATTACACGGTAAATCTCAACATACTCGCTGTTTACCTTATAGATAATCACATAGTCTGTCCGAAAACTGACTCGTTTGGAAAGATCTGATCCCATTCCCGGAAACATCTGAAGATTTTCAAATTTACCATAAATCTCTTTTATCGTCTTTGCAGCATATTCTGCATTATCCTCAGCAATATAATCACGAATTTCTTTTAAATCCGCTGTCAGGTCTTAAAAAGCTGCTTGATAAACGGTTGAAATATTTAGGGGAGCTTAACGCTTACGGCGTTGCGTTTGATAAAATGGGTAATTTTATTTATGACGACTACCAAAGCGGCAAGGCTGTAAACCGAAAGCAATGCGCCGAAGCATATGCTTCAATGCTTTTGGCGGTTAAGGAAAGGGGAATGGCAACAGCGGTGCAATCGGGTAACGCATATGTGCTTAAAGGCGCTGAGTTTATTTATGATTTACCCGAGCGCAATTCGGAATACAGCGGTCTGACGGAGGCGATACCGTTTTACCAGCTTATAGTGCATGGCAGCATAGGCTATTGCGGAACGGTGCCCGGCAATATGGCGCCCGACTATGAAATTGAAAAGCTTAAATGGATAGAATACGGCGCGCAGCCCTATTTTGTGCTGACGTATGAATCCTCTGAGCTGCTGCGGGATACATATGTGACCTCGGCTTTTGCAACCGAATATTCCGCGCAGGAAAAAAGAATAAAGGAATGTATAGCCGAGTTCGGCGAAAAGCTCGGCTTTACCGCTGAAAACACAATGACCGAGCATAAACGGCTGAGTGATGATTTGGTACTCGTAGCCTATTCCGACGGACACATAATTTACATAAATTACGGTGAAAACGATGTGACGGCTGACGGCGTAACGGTAAAGGCTAAGGATTATACGGTAAGGGGGAGTGAAGAATGAAAATTAAGAGACCGGACGCCGCTAAAAGGCGCGAGGCAATAACAGGGCTTATGTTTGTTTCGCCCTGGATAATCGGGCTTTGCTTATTTTTCGCATTCCCTATTTTCCGCTCGTTTCAGCTTTGCTTTGTAAATGTTATAAATATGACCGACTACAAGGTAGAGTGGGCGGGTCTTGAGCATTTTAAGGAGATATTTGAGACCGACGCATGGTATGTAAAGCATTTTCTTACCAGTATGAAGGAAATGCTGTTTCAAATACCGCTTACAAATGTTTTTGCAATTTTTATTGCTATTCTCATAAACAAAAAGTTCCCCGGCAGAACGGCGTACAGAACCGTATTTTTCCTGCCTGTAATTTTGGGCTCGGGCTTTGTGATGTCGCAGCTGCTGGGGCAGGGCGTTCAGGGAGAGGCAATGGAAACGGCTGAAAATCTGCTTTTGCCCGCGCAGGTCAGAATTTATTTAGGACCTAAGTTCACGGCGTTTATAACCGAATTTTTCTCGCTTATAACCTCGGTGCTGTGGAAGTGCGGCGTGCAGATAATTATTTATCTTTCGGGTCTGCAAAGCGTATCACCCTCGCTTTATGAGGCAGCAAGGGTTGACTCCGCTACCGAGTGGGAAATGTTCTGGCTTATAACAATGCCCATGCTGACACCCATAATGCTTTTAAACCTTGTTTACTCATTGGTTGATTATTTCATAAATTCAGATAACGCGCTGTTTAAGCATATACAGAACATAGCGTTTGAGCTGAATGAATTTGAAAATTCCTCCGCAATGAGCTGGATGTTTTTCCTTTGGGCAATTTTGTTGGTCGGCGTGATTTTTGCGGTTATGCGGCCGTTTGTAAAAAAGGTAAGGGAGGGGTAAGCCGTGAAAAAAGAAAAACAAAAGAAAAGCTACGGCTCGGTAGTAATGCGAATAGCCGTTTATCTGTTTTTAACCGGACTTGCGTTCGTATTTCTTTATCCGTTCCTCATAATGCTGGTGGATTCGGTTAAAACCTATGCCGATATAAGCAATAACACTATAAAATGGATACCGCGGAATTTTACCCTCAGCAACTATAAGCTTGCGTTCGGCGCGCTGAACGCGTGGCGCACAGGCGCTAATTCACTTATTGTAACAGTGGCTGCAACCTTGGGACATATGCTTTCCTGTTCGCTTGTGGCATACGGCTTTGCACGCTATCGCTTTCCGCTGCGCAGCGCTATGTTCGCAATAGTGATATTATCCATTCTTATTCCCACGCAGACAATTATCATTCCGTCATATATAACCTACACCAATATGCATATAGTCGGCACACACCTGCCTATGATAATTCCTACGTTTTTCGGCTTCGGGCTGCGCGGCGGTATTTTCATATTCCTTTTCAGGCAGTATTTTTTGAAAATTCCCAAATCGCTTGAGGAGGCAGCCGCAATAGACGGCTGCGGCCCCCTGCGCACCTTTGCACAGGTGGTTTTACCCTCAACCGGAGCTACTATGACAGTCTGCCTTTTGCTTTCGGCAGTGTGGCATTTCAACGATTCGTACGAACCGTCCATATATCTCACCGATTACGATAAATTTCTGCTTCCGCAAATGCTTTCAATGCTTTCCTCAAACCTTTCAAGCGCACAGGGCGAAATTGCAAGCACAGCGCAGAATATTTCGAACGATATGCAGATAATGTATCACCGCGGGGTAGTTATGGCGGCGGTAACAATTTGTCTTGTGCCGCTTTTCGTGCTTTACGTTGCAATTCAAAGAAAGTTTGTTGAGGGCGTTGAACGCTCGGGACTTACGGGAGAATAAAAAACAGGGGTTTGAATTATGTCAATAAAGTATTTAGAAGAAAACCGCGTATTTTCACTTGAAACCGCAAACACATCTTATCAGCTGAAAATAGGTGAGGAGGGCTATTTGCGACATTTGTACTACGGAAAACGCTTTGCCGCGGGAGACGCCGATACCGGCGGGCTGGCAGAGGGTGCCGCTTATTTGCCGTGCCCATCCGACCATGGGGCGGCGCCGGGAGTTATTCCTATGGAATACAGCTTTTCGGGCTCGGGTGATTACAGAACACCCTGTGTTTCGGCACGGCTTGAAAACGGCGGAACAGCACTTGACCTGAGGTATGAAAGCCACAAAATATTTGCAGGAAAGCCAAAGCTTGCGGGGCTTCCCGCAACGTATTTTGAAAACGATGAGGCAGAAAGCCTTGAAATTGTTTTAAAGGACCGTTTTTCCGATTTCAGGGTGGCGCTTACCTACACTGTGGCGGAAGAATACGACGCTGTAATGCGTTCGGCAAAAATAATAAATAATTCCGGCGGGAAGGCGGTGCTTTCCTCGGCGCTCACATTATGCCTTGATTACCCCGATTCGGATTATGATTTTATACGCTTTGAGGGTAAGCTTGCAATGGAGCGCGTTCCTGAAAGAGCGCACCTTAAAAGCGGTAAAACCGTTTGCGACAGCTCACAGGGAATATCTGGGCACAGCGCCAACCCGTTTGCAATAATATGCTCGCCCGGCGCGAATGAGGATTTCGGCGAGTGCTGCGGCTTTGCCCTTATTTACAGCGGCAATTTTGCCGTAACAGGCGAGGTTGACCCGCTGGGGCAGGCAAGGGTGACTATGGGTATAAATCCCGCAGGATTTTCATACACGCTTGAAAACGGCGAGGAGCTTCAACTGCCCGAGGCGGTTTTGAGCTACAGCGCCGAGGGCTTTCACAGAATGTCCGATAATTTTCACCGACTTTTCAGGCAGCACCTCTGCCGCGGGGTATATAAGGATAAGCGCCGCCCGATACTTGTGAACAGCTGGGAAGCATTTATTTATGATTTTGATACCGATAAGCTGGTAAAGCTGGCGGAGGATTCGGCAAAGCTGGGAATAGAAATGCTGGTTGTGGATGACGGCTGGTTTGGTGAAAGAACGGATGACGACCGCAGCCTGGGCGACTGGTACCCCAACGAGAAAAAGCTTGGCAGCACGCTTAATGAGCTTGTAAGGCGGGTTAATGAAAAGGGGCTTAAATTCGGGCTTTGGATGGAGCCTGAAATGATTTCGGAAAACAGCGCGCTTTACAGAAAGCACCCCGATTGGTGCATAAGCTGCCCGGGAAGGGAACCGTCTGTCTGCCGTAACCAATTGGTGCTGGATATGTCAAGGGTCGAGGTTGTAGACTATGTTTACAGCGTTATTGCAGCCTTGCTTGATAACGCGAATATAGAATACCTTAAATGGGATATGAACCGCCCGCTTTGTGATGTTTATTCGCCCTCGCTGCCTGCCGACAGGCAGGGCGAGGTGCCTCACCGATATATGCTTGGGGTATATGATTTACTTGAAAGACTGAATAAAAATTACCCCAACCTGCTCATTGAGGGGTGCGCATCAGGCGGCGGCAGGTTTGATGCCGGTATGCTGTACTACGAGCCGCAGATATGGTGCAGCGACAACAGCGACCCGAGCGAGCGCATATATATTCAGTACAATACCTCATTTGCTTATCCGCTTTCAACGGTTTCGGCGCATATTTCGCCCTCTCCGAATCATGCCAACGGCAGAGCTACACCCTTAAAGGCAAGGGCTACGGTTGCAATGACGGGCTCCTTCGGTTATGAGCTGGATGTCGGTGCGCTGAGCAATGAGGAAAAGCAGGAGATTAAAGCCCAGACGGAGTTTTATAAAAATCACTATGAGCTGTTCTCAAAGGGAGAATATTACAGGCTGAATGATCCTTATAAGGATAATTTTGCCGCATGGCAATATGTATCGCCTGATAAGAAAAAAGCCTTTGTAGGTGCTTTAAGAAAGCTTGCGCATAATAACAGCTTACCCTTTATAGTAAAGCTGCGCGGGCTTGACGCATCGCTTTTCTACCGCGTTATTATAAACGGTGAGGAGTATGAAAAGCCGCTTTCTGGCAGCGCCCTTATGTACGCAGGGCTGCGCTTTGCATACACCAAAAGCGATTACGAGGCGTTTTCGGTAGAAATTTATTCAATATAATAAATAAGGAGTGTTCTCAAATGCAGAAAACTAACAGTGACGGAACAATTTATGCCGCTGATAAGGTAGGCTTTGGTATTTACCACTTTGCCCAGGGTGGTATGGACGCGCGCAGGGTTGCTGATTCGGAAACCTTTGCGCTTGACGGCGACGACCGCGCCCAGTGCGACAGGCAGGAGCAGCTTGACTATATACAGGCTTGACAGAAGCTGCTATTCGCACCTTGCGCGCATTAAGGAAATGGGCTGCGGCACATGGGTATTTTACGAGCCGTTTGTTTCGGTTGAAATAAACGGACAAAGAAAGGTACACCTTCGCGCGGGCTGGCGCGAGGAAATAACAAAGCTGGTTGACGATGTAAAGAAGGCGGGACTGTGGGACGCGGTTATAGGCTTTCAGTACGATGAGCCGCTTTTAAAAGTTGAAACCGATGTTTTTGAGGAATTTACCGGTTTTATGGCGGGTTTTGGAAAACGTCAGCTTGCAATATTCTCACTTTATGAAATTGTTGAGGGAAGTAATCCCAAAGCGGGCGACCCGGAGTACGGCGCGCTGGTTCACCTTGTAACGCCTGAATCCTGCCGCTGGCTTACGGATGTAGGCTTTGACTGGTATGATAAGCCCAACCCCGAAAAATTCAGAAATATGAACGACGTTATGTTTAAAATGCTCGGGCGTGATAACCTTTACCTGTGGATGGTGCCTACCACCTGGACGCGCGGCGAAAATCCCGCATACACCGAGGATTTGTGCATTGAAAGTCTTGAAATGTGTAAGAATATATTGCTTGAAAGCAAATATCCCGGCGGGCTGTTCTGCTACACCTGGCGCTCGTGGGGAATACATAACGAAGCGCTTGACTACCATTTCCACACCGCAAACCGCAACAGGTGGGAAAGGCTTGAAAACAAAATGATTGAAACAGGCAGAGAATTGCGCGAAATTACCTTAAAGCCGCTGCCGGAAAAACTGTAAACGGAGAGTAAAATGCAATACAGTAAATATCATAACTGCCTGCGCCTACCCATAACAAACGACGAAATGCAGGACATAAGAATAAACGACCTTGCCGAACACTGCATAAAATACGGCTTTTGATAACGTTATGCTTATGATAAATCAAGAGGAGTTTAACCTGGGGCATATACCGCTTGATAAAGCAAGACCGTGGATTGCGGTTATAAAAAAGGCGGCTGAGCGGCTCAGGGAAAAGGGCATATCGGTAAGTGTTAATAACTGGATAGAAATAGGTCATGCAGACAGGGGCAGAACGCTGGCTCCCGGGCAGAATTTCCGCCTTATGACAGACAGAAACGGCAAAATGGCAACTATGCAGGTCTGCCCGCTTTGCGATAACTGGTGGGAGTATTATAAAGAATATATCAGCCTTTTGGTAAGCGAGGTAAAGCCCGATACCTTTTGGATAGAGGATGATTTTCGGCTGCACAACCATTCGCCGCTTGAGGGCATAGGCTGCTTTTGCGAGGAGCATATGGCGCTGTATAACAAAAAGCTGAATACCGCCTACAGCCGCGAGGAATTTGTTAAAAGAGTGTTTGCACTCGGAAAATGTACCCCCGAGCGCCGCGCGTGGCTTGATGTGAGCCGCGAGACTATGCTTACACTGGCCGAACGCATAACCGCCACCGTAAAGCAGGCAAACCGCGATACAGATGTAGGGCTTATGAGCTCAGCACCGCAAATGCATTGCCTTGAAGCGCGCGATTGGGACGCCCTTTACAATATTATAGGAAAAGGCGGAAACAAAATAAACCGCATACACCTGTATTACGGCGAGGGCTCGGGTAAGGATACGCTTTATTACCTTAATTCGGTAAGTATGGCAATACGCGCCATGGCGGATGACAGCGTTATTGTAATGCCAGAGACCGAAAACGGCTGCGCTTCATCGGTGTATTACAGAAACCCGCGTTTTTTGCGGTTTACGCTTGAAAGCGCAATACCGCTGGTGCTTTCGGGTATGACATATTCGCTTTACGGCTTTATAGGCAGCGGCGTGCGTGAGCAAGCCGGCTATGCCGCCGAGGTGCGTGCGCTCACACCCTTTATGCAGGCAATAGAAAACCTGAATTTAAGGTTTTCCACCCTTTTGGGGGTAGTTATTCCCACAGACTCCGACGCGTGCTATTACGGCAAGATTGAAACGGATTATACTGACCTTGAGCCCAATGAATACCAAATTGCGGCGCATCTTTCGGGTATGGGCGTGCCGTACCGTTACAGCAGGGAAAAGGTATTTAACGGGGAGGCCGTGTTTATTTGCGGCACCTCCGCCGCAGCATTTTCCGATGAGGAGCTAAAGCAGCTTTTCAGGGATAATTATGTAATAATTGACGGCGGCGGTGTGCTGGAGCTTAAAAAGCGCGGGCTTTTAAACCTTATAAACGCCGAAGGCGCCGAACGTATTCCGTGGGAAAACGGCTGCTGCCGATATGAGGAATGTGCCGACGGAGAAACGGAAATTTACGGGGTTCGCAGGCTTCGCGCCGGCTGCGGCAGCTACACGGGGGATTTTGTTAATATTGAATACAGCGGCTCGGTAGATGTGAAAACCCAGGCGCGTAATCAGTATATGGAGGTTAAGGGTCCTGCGCTTACCTGCGGCAACGGCTTTTTCGTTGTGCCGTATTGCATAAATAAAAGGCTTTACGGGCTTTTCTGTGAGCTGCGCCGATATTTTATTCTGAAAGCCGTAAGGGATAATACACCGATATATGCGTGCTGCGATACAGACGGCATAAGCCCGTATCTTTACCGCCGCGAGCAGGATTATGTGCTTGTGCTTGTAAACGGAAATGTGCAAGGCTATACGGAAATACCGCTTGAGGTGAAGGGTATATGCTTTGATAAAATTTACAGGCTTAACCGAAAAGGTGAAGCGGAGCCGGTGGATTATATTAAAAACGGTTCTTCGGTTGTTTTAAAGCAGGAAATTGAGTATCTTTCAGCAACAGCTTTAATTTTTATCTAAGGAGAGGAAAATTATGAAAATAAACAGCAATATTCCGGCAGATAAAGCAGTGGGCTTTGAAATTTATCATTTTGCATTTGATGACGGCAAAAAGCCCGAGCTGATAAAAAAATATCTTGAAATGGGCTTTATGAACTCATTTCAGAACGCCGGGAACGACCTTGAAAGAAAGCACGAAATAGTCAAGGCGGGCGGAAAATTCTGGATGTATGCGCAGGGTATAGGCTTTTATACCAATAACAAAGACGGCAAGCTGACCTACGGAATAAAGGATGGCTGGCAGGACAAAATAGCCGCGACCGTTGAGCGCCTTAAGGCGGAGGGCTTGTGGGATGCGGTTATAGGCTTTGATTACGACGAGCCTATGCTGCAAAGCGATAACGACATTGTTGAAATGGTGGCTGAGGAATACGCCAAATACGGCAAGCGCCAGCGTGCAATCTTTTCGTATTATGAGCTTATCGAGGGCTCTCACCCGCGTTCGAACGACCCTGAGTTCGGCAAAGAGGGGCATTTAATAAACCCGAAAAGCTGTCGGTTTTTTACAGATGTCGGCTTTGATTATTACGGTCCTACCGATTATGATGAGCATTTAAGGGTGCTTAACGAGATGAAACGGCGCGTCGGCAGAGATAATGTTAATATATGGCTTGTGCCATGCACCTGGTCGATTGACAACCGTTTCGGGCAGGAGCACGCTATAAATCACCTTGAAATGTGCTACAGGCTTTTAAAGGAGCAGGAGCACCCGGGCGGGCTTACCTGCTACAACTGGTATTCGTTTGGTAAAAACGGCGAAAGCCTTGACTGGCTGCTGGATGAAAACAACGAAAGCCGCTGGACTAATCTTGAAAAACGTATGATAGAAATTGCAAACGAAGTAATAAATATGCCGCTTAAATAATGTCTACTGAATAAACCGCAAAACCTCTTCGCCTTGCTTTAGGTGCCTGTATGATTCAGGCAGAATACGGTTATTCCGATGAGGAAATCACATTACAGATACAGGAGAATGCCTATCTTCAATACTTCTGCGGATATGAAGCTTATGATGACAGCAAACCTCCGTTTGATTCATCAAGCTTGTAACCGGAATCAAAGAGAAAACAAATAAGGTTTTCGGAATAGATACCGGTAGATTCAAGACCGATGATCAATTGCTCTTTCTGGAAAGAAGCAATTTTAGAAATGAACTTCGCAAATCCCGGTGCGCCGCATATAAAAAGCTTGTCTTTGAGGTGAGCGTAAATAATTTAGAAAGGGTATGATGTAGCCTTAACTATATCATACAAGTTTTTATGAATATTTTAGCAATAGGCTGTCATCCCGATGATATTGAAATTGCATGTTCGGGAACATTGGCAAAGTGTGTAAAACGCGGCGATAAGGTTATTGTGTGCCATGTGTCAAACGGCAATCTCGGACATGTTATTATTCCGCCGGATGAGTTGGCGGTAATACGCAAAAACGAGGCAAAAAAGCCGGAAGTCTTGCAGGCATTGAGGTTATTTGCGCGGACTTTGAGTACTTGAATATATATGACAACAATAAAGAGGCGAGGGAGAGAATAATTGACGTTATCAGATATGCGAATCCCGATGTTATAATCACGCATAACCCCGATGACTATACAGGCGAAAAATATCAGCTTATGAACGGGTACTAAATACAAAATGCTCGGTTTGGAATATTCTTTATAATGCCGGAAATAGCTAGCAGACAATACAATCAGTGTGCAATTTTTCGGGTTGTCTTCAGCGGAAGTTATTTTATGCTTTTCATTTTAAATATTGCTTTTTCCGAAAGCAGCATTACCGCCGATGTATTTACGCAGAGCAGTATGCCGTTGAAAAAGGCGGAAAGCCGCCAGGCGGCGTCAATATTCATAAGCGCGCCGGGAACACAAAGCAGCGGGTAGATTATAATAAACAGCCGCCTGCCTGCCTTGCCGAAAAGAAATTCGCAGGATACTATTCCGTAATACCCCCAGCCTATAACGCTTGAAAGCCCGAAAAGGCACATCATAACCGTCAGCAAAACAACGGAATACTTGCCGTAAAGGGTGGAAAAGGCGGAGCAGATGAGCTCTGTTGAAGCACCCTTGCCGTATTCTATGCCCACACCCGAGCAAAGCATAGATAGTGCAGTGAGGGTGCATATAACGATTGTATCAACAAACACCTCGAAAATCCCGAAAAGCCCCTGACGCGCGCCGTCGGTATAAGCCGAGGAGGAATGAGCCATAGCCGAGGTGCCGAGCCCAGCCTCGTTTGAAAAAACACCGCGCGACGCGCCTGTGAGCACCGCGGCGGAAAGGCTGCCCACCGCACCGCCGGTTACGGCGGAGGGCTTAAACGCGCCTTTAATAATCATTGAAAAGGCGGCGGGCAGGCGGCTGAAATTGACCCCGATAATTCCGAAGGTCATAAGCAGGTAAAGCAATGCCATAAACGGCACTATTTTACCTGTAAAGCTTCCTATTCGCCCTGCCCCGCCCGACAGCACCAGCGCCGTGATTACGGCAAAAAAAATTCCGCCGACAAGCTTAATTAAGGCGCTTTGCCCGAAGGACTGCACCGCGGCGCCCGTTTGGGTGAGGTTTCCGCTGCAAAAAACTGCGGGCACCGCTGCCGCGGCATATAAAAGGCTTAACGGCGCCAGTATTTTTGGCAGCCCGTTTTTTATGTAATACATAGGTCCGCCTGTGTATTCACCGCCCGATTTTTCGCGGTATTCAAGCGATAAAATAATCTCCGCTACCTTCACTATCATTCCGGCAAAGGCGCTTATCCACATCCAAAAAACCGCGCCCGCGCCGCCTATTGCAACCGCGCCGGCAACGCCGGCTATATTGCCTGTTCCCACCGTGGCGGAAAGTGCGGTGCAGGCTGCCTGAAATGGGCTTACTCCGCTTTTACCGTCACTTTTTTTCATACCGCCGAACGCATATTTTAATGAAGAGGGCAAAAAACGAAACTGGAAAAAGCGGCATTTAAGTGTAAAGTAAACGCCGCAAATTATAAGAAACACAAAGGGCAGCATGCCCGATATAAGGCTTTCACTGAATTCAAAAAAGGCTTTCAATTTTATATCCCCCAATATTAGGTTATTGGAGAATACATAAATTTATTCTGAAAAAATCCTATATAGCTGTATGTAATTCTTGACATATCGGCGCGCCGGTGGTAAAATTATTAAGATAGTAAATTCGGTTGCGGCGTGTAAAACGCTGCAACAGTGCAGCTTAAATGTGCCGGGGCTTTTGGCGAACCGCGGCGCATTGGTTGATTTTATCACGGGAGAAAACGGCACGGCTCCCGTTGCTTTCGTTTTATTGCGCCGGGTGCGAATTTCAAAAAAATTCGGCATACGGGCGCGTGAAAGAAAAACCGTGTTTATTATATAGGAGGTTAATAAAAAGAATGCAACCGATTTTATATGTCGTTTTTGCGGCGGTTGCGGTGCTGCTTGCCGTTATAGGCTTTTTTGCAGGCTCCGCTTATCGCAGAAAAGCGGCTGAAAACGCCATCGGCTCCGCTGAGGACGAGGCTAAACGTATTTTAAGCGACGCTATGAAAACCGCCGAATCAAGAAAAAAAGAAGCTCTTGTTGAGGCGAAGGACGAAATTCACCAAATGCGCCAGGAGGCGGAAAAGGATATCCGCGAGCGCAGAAGCGAGGTTCAGCGTCAGGAGCACAGGCTCCAGCAAAAGGAAGAAACACTTGACAGAAAAACCGATAATATTGAGGCAAAGGAGGAAAAGCTGAGCGCGCGCGCCAAGGAAATTGACGCAAGGTTAGCCGAGTGCGACAAGATAAAGCAGAGCCAGATGGAAATTCTCGAAAAAATTTCCGGCTTTAACAAGGAGCAGGCTAAGGCGCACCTTTTAGAGCTGCTTGACGGCGAGCTTAACCACGAAAAAGCGGTTAAAATTCTCGATTACGAGCAGAGACTGAAAGACGACGCGGACAGAATTGCCAAAAACGTTATAGGTCACGCAATTCAGCGCTGCGCGGCTGACCATTCCTCTGAAATGACCGTTTCGGTGGTATCCCTGCCGAATGATGAAATTAAGGGCAGAATTATAGGCCGCGAGGGGCGCAATATACGCGCGCTTGAAGCGGCTACGGGCGTTGACCTTATAATTGACGATACACCCGAGGCCATAACCCTTTCAAGCTTTGACCCGATTCGCCGCGAAATAGCGCGTGTGACCCTTGAAAAGCTAATTCTTGACGGACGTATTCATCCCGGCAGAATTGAGGACGCAGTAGCCAAGGCGACCGCCGAGGTTGAGGCGACCATAAAGCAGGAGGGCGAGCGCGCCATGATAGACGCGGGCATCCATAATCTGCACCCCGAACTTGTAAGGTTGCTCGGTAAGCTGAAATACCGCACAAGCTACGGGCAGAATGTACTTAACCATTCGCTTGAGGTTTGCCACCTTTCGGGGCTTTTGGCATCTGAGCTGGGGGCGAACGTTACCCTTGCAAAGCGCGCGGGTCTTCTGCACGATATAGGCAAGGCGCTTGACCACGAGCAGGAGGGCACACACATTCAGCTTGGTGTTGAGGCGGCTAAAAAATACCGCGAGAGCGAAGAGGTTATTCACGCAATTCAGGCGCACCACGGCGACGTTGAGGCGAAGACCGTTATTGCCTGCATAGTTCAGGCGGCGGACGCTATTTCGGCAGCAAGACCGGGCGCGAGACGCGAAAACATAGAGAACTACATTAAACGCCTTGAAAAGTTGGAGGAAATCGCCAATTCCTTTAACGGCGTTGAGAGCTCTTATGCTATTCAGGCGGGGCGCGAAATACGTATTATCGTTAAGCCCGAGGCTGTAACCGATGATGAAATGGTGCTTATGGCACACGATATTTCGGCGCGTATTGAAAACGAGCTGGAATACCCGGGGCAGATAAAGGTAAACGTTATAAGGGAAAGCCGCGCAGTGGATTATGCTAAATAAATTCCACCTGTTGCAAAAACTTAAAAAAAGTGGTACAATACTCCTTGTCGTATGACAGGGGGTATTTTTTATGCAGCTTAAAATTCAGAACGGAGTGGTTGAGCTTTCGGGTCAGCCGATACTTTCCTCCGTTAATATAGAGATAAACGATGCAAGCCGCATAGCCGTAGTCGGGCGGAACGGCTGCGGAAAAACAACCCTTTTAAAGCTTATTTCGGGCGAATACTCCCTTACTAAACGGGACAGCGACGAGGACAGCTTTTTTGCAGTATCGGGCAAGCCGCGCATAGGCGTTTTGGATCAGATGGTTTTTGACGATGAGGAAAGAACGCTGAAAGACGAGATACGCTCTGCTTATACCGATATTTTGGAAATGAAAGAAAGACTTGCCGCGGCGCAGAAAAAAATGGAAAACGAGCAGACCGATGAAAACATACGGGAATATACAACCCTGCTTGACAGCTTTACTTTGTGCGGAGGCTTTTATTTTGAAAAGGAATACGAGGCGGCGCTAAAGCAATTCGGCTTTACCGAGGAGCAGAAAAGCCGCCCGCTATCTGAATTTTCGGGCGGGCAGCGCACCCGCATAGCCTTTTTAAAGCTTTTGCTTTCAAAGCCGGATATTCTGCTGCTTGACGAGCCGACGAACCACCTTGATATTTCGGCGGTGGAGTGGCTTGAAGAATACCTTTCAGGCTATAAAAAGGCTTTTGTGGTGGTATCGCACGACCGAATGTTTTTAGATAACACGGTGAATACCGTTTATGAAATTGAGCACGGCAAGACCTACCGTTATGCGGGCAATTACACGCAGTTTACCGTGGCTAAAAAGGAGCTGCGCGAGCGGCAGGCGCGGGAATACGAGGCGCAGAAAAAGGAAATAAAGCGGCTTACGGAGCTTGTGGAAAAATTCCGCTATAAGCCCACAAAGGCGGCAATGGCGCAATCAAAGCTAAAGCAGATTGAGCGGATGAAGCCTATCGACGCGCCCGAGGCTTACGACCTGCGCACATTCCGCGCCGATTTTGAGCCGGCAGACCCCGGCGTGAAAGACGTGCTTTCGGTAGAAAAACTTAAAATAGGCTATACCGAGGTTTTATCGGAAGTGAGCCTTGAAGCAAAGCGCGGCGACCGGATAGGAATTATAGGCGGCAACGGGCTTGGAAAATCCACCTTTATTAAAACCCTTGTGGGTAAGACCCCCGCGCTCGGCGGCGTTTATAAGTTCGGGCCGAGGGTGAATATAGGCTATTTCGACCAGCAAACTGCGCTTTATTCAAGCAGCAAAACCGTTTTGGATGATTTTATGGGCGCTTTCCCGGGAATTACCGATTTTGAGGCGCGCAGCGCGCTGGGTGCATTTCTTTTCAGTGGAGAGACGGTGTTTAAAACCGTTGATATGCTCTCGGGCGGGGAGCGGGTACGGCTTGCGCTTTGCAAAATGTTTAAGCGCAGACCGAATTTCTTAATACTCGACGAGCCGACAAACCATATGGATATAGTGGGCAAGGAAACGCTTGAGGATATGCTGCTGAATTTTTCGGGAACGGTGCTTTTTGTCTCGCACGACCGCTATTTTATAAAGAAAATTGCAAGCAGCCTTATATCCTTTGAGTCTGACGGCGTTAAATACTACCCCTATGGCTACGAGCAATATTTAAACAGCAAAAAAGCGCCGACAGCAGTACCCGAAAAACAGGTTGAAGTAAAGGAAAAGCCTAAAAAAAGCTTTACAACGCCCCTTAAAGAGCGCTCGCGGCTTGAGCGCGCAATAGCGAAAGCCGAGGAAAGGGTGGCGCTGCTTGAAGAAAAAACCGACGGTCTGCGGTGCGAGCTGGGTATGGAGGAAAACGCATCGGATTATTTAAAGCTATCCGAAATTAAAGAAGAACTTGAAGAGGCGGAAACCGAGCTTGATACCGCTATGAACGAATGGGAAAAATTAAACGCCGAATATGAGGCGCTGATAACTTCCGATAATTAAAAAATTTACCGAAACGAGGAAAAAAGTATGAATATATGGCATGATGTATCCGAAAGCCGCATAAAACCCGAGGACTTTCTGGCGGTAATAGAAATTACAAGGGGCGATAAGAAAAAATACGAGCTGGATAAGGAAACGGGCTGCATAATTCTTGACAGAATTTTGTATACCTCAATGCAGTACCCCGCAAACTACGGCTTTATTCCGCGCACCTTGGCGGACGACGGCGACCCGCTGGACGTTTTGGTGCTCTGCAACGAGCCTATCGACCCGCTGGTGCTGGTTGAGTGCTACCCGATAGGTGTGCTTACAATGCTGGACGGCGGCAAAAACGACGAAAAAATTATAGCAATTCCTTTTAAAGATCCGACCTATAACGATTACCGCAGCGTGCACGATTTGCCGAGCCATTTGTTTGACGAAATGCGGCACTTCTTCTCGGTTTACAAGCAGTTAGAGGGCAAGCAGACCGCCGTGGACGAAATAGGCGACAGGGAAAGGGCTGTTGAAATAATTACACGCTGCATAAATTGCTATAACGAAAAATACGGTGACAAAAAATGATTTTTAATTTAAGCTGTGCGGTAAACGCCGCGCAGACTATCGGCAGCTGGTATCCGTCCCTTAAAGCGGTGTATGCCGCAATAGGCGCGGTGCTTTCGGCTATGGTGCTCTACAGAGTAGCCTATAAAATAATCGGGCTTTTTTTCACGCGGAAATTTGCGCCGGCGAAGAAGCAGCATAAATACGCCGTGGTAATAGCCGCGCGAAACGAGGAAAAGGTAATAGGCAACCTGCTTGACAGTATAAAAAAGCAGGACTACCCGCACGAGCTTGTAACGGTTTTTGTGGTGGCGGATAACTGCACCGATAAAACCGCGGCTGTGGCGCGCGAGCACGGCGCAATTTGCTACGAGCGCTTTGATGACGAGCATAAAACGAAGGGCTTTGCGCTGCAATTTCTGTTTGAAAGAATAGGGGAGGATTACGGCAGACAAAGCTTTGAGGGATATTTTGTTTTCGACGCGGATAATCTTTTAAAATCGGATTATATATCGCGTATGAACGACGCGTTTGACGCGGGCGAGAAGATAATTACCTCTTACCGCAACACAAAGAATTTTGACGAATGCTGGATAGCCTCTACATACGCGCTGCACTGGCTGCGCTCTATAAGGGCGAACCACCGCGCGCGGTCTGTTTTAAGGCTTGCAACAAACATACAGGGAACGGGCTTTCTTTTTTCAAATGAAATAGTGCGCGACGGCTGGAAGTATACTTCTTTAACAGAAGACCGTGCCCTCACCGCCGATGCGGTGGCGCAGGGCTACGCCATAACCTATAACGACGCCGCTGAATTTTACGACGAGCAGCCCACAAGCCTTAAAATAGCGCTGCGGCAGCGGCTGCGCTGGTCAAAGGGGCATTTGCTTGCCTTTGCCGAAACAGGACCTTACCTGCTTTTAAACGTGTTTTGCGGCAAGCATTTTTTAAAAACGCGCTGGCAGGATGATAAAAAAGAAAAGAAGAAAAAAGGCTTTAAGGATATTTGCAAGGGCTTTTTGGAATCGGTAAGGCACCGCTTTGCCTCTTACGATACGCTTATGCAGCTGACGCCCTTTTCGGTTATAAACATTGTGCGCTGGCTTTTGGTCTCGGTAATAGCCTACGGCTTTTACTGCTATGCTTATGGCATAGGCGGCGCGGCGGTATTTACCCGCGGCACCTACCTCGGGCGGTTTTTGCGCTTTTTATTCCCCATTGAAATAAACGTTTCTTCGGGTCTTCAGGCAATGGCGGTGGGTATGCTGCTGGCGGTGTGGCTTAGAATTTTATACAGGCTCGGCAAATACCTTGAAAACACGGCTGCTGCAATTTACATTTTTATTGTGGAGCATAAGCGCATTAAAAAAATACCCTTTTCAAAAATGCTGCTTTATATTTTCACATGGCCCACCTTTGATATAATCGGGCGGTACACCCAGTATGTGGCGCTGTTTAAAAAGGTTACCTGGAAGCCCATACCGCACGAAAGCAAGGTTACAATAGACGATATTCACGAGTCGGGCGAAACAAAACAACACGCAAATGTAAGCTGACGGGAAAGTTACTTAAACAAACTGCCGCCGAAAATATATTGATAAATAATATGCACCCCCAAGAGTCAAACACTTTTAGGGGTGCATATTGTATTTTTTATATTTAATAATTGGTTTTGGGATTATCTGTTCTTTCAAGCAAATAATCAATCGACACATTAAAATAATCGGCGAACGCTATCAATGTTTTATAATCCGCTTCACGCTGACCTTTTTCATAACGGCTTATACTGTTTTGGTTAAGACCCAGATCCATAGCCAGTTTTAATTGTGATATTTTTCTATTTTTCCTCAATTCGCCAAGTCGCATAAAATCACTCCTTGACATTATTATCCCAAAATGGTATAATAAAAATATCCCAATTTGGTATACAGGAGGAATTTTTATGAATGATATGGATTTTCAAACAGCTTTGAAATCTCATACTGCAAAATTTAAAGAACTTGCACAAAAAATGTCGAGCGATTCCGGCTGGGATGGGGGATGGATCGGGTTAGCGGATGAACAAAGAAAGGTGATTGCGGATTTTAAAAGCTTTGCAAGGGAAAACCGTGAACGTTTCCCCGATGATTATTACGAGGCGCTTATCAACGAGCTTAATAAAGTACACATTATCGGCGACGACTTTGATAATGATGAAGACGAAGAATTTTAAATAAGGGGGTGTAAGGAATGAACGGTCAATATCATATTACATTTACTGTTGACGGAAAGCGTACCGAGCAAACCATAACCGCTTTTTCCATAGCAGACGCAAAAAAATTAATTGAAGCGCAATACAGCGGTCACAAGGTAACGTTTTTCGGAGTGAAACAATTATAAACAAAAAAGCATCGATTGGGTTTAACCTATCGATGCTTTTTTGCGGCAGACAATAAGTTTTAATTTAATATCCGTTTAAAATTGTGATATTACAGCGACTTTTCAATTTCGGCTATGCTGTTTTCAAGCATAGCTATTTTTCAAGCACCTTTTTAAGGCTCTCGCGCTGCTGCTTAACAACCGCCGCGGGCGCTTTTGCAACAAAGCCTTGATTATTGAGCTTTTTCTCTCTGTTTTGTATCCCTCCGTCTTTGCCTACGGCAAATCCACCTCCCTTTAGGCAAGGGAGGGGATTGTGCTATATACCGTTAATCAGCTTTTTAATTGCTTCGGCGGCGGCGGTAAGCCCCGCAGCGCCGGGCACGGGCGCCATACTGGCGGGGCTTACCCTGCCTGTGCTGCGGTATTCGCCGCGATCCTGCGGCTTTATGGGCGGCTCGTCGCTCCAAACGGCGGTGAGCCCCGAAACGCCGCGCTTTTTAAGCTCATAGCGCATAACCCGCGCTAAGGGGCAAACGCTTGTTTTTGATATATCTGTCACCCTGATGCGCGTGGGGTCGGTTTTATTGCCCGTTCCCATAACGCTTATCAGGGGGATTTTTCTTTTATACGCCTGCTCTGCCAAAAAAAGCTTTGCGGTCACGTTATCCACCGCATCTATCATAACGTCGAATTTTTCAAATGGTATTTCGCTTTCGGGCGTTATAAATTCGCAAACGGGAATTATATTGCACTCGGGGTTAATATCCCTGTACCTTGCGGCGGCTATATCGGTCTTGTTTTTACCCACTGTGGAATTAAGCGCTATAAGCTGGCGGTTTATGTTGCTTTTTGCAACCGTATCGTTATCGTAAATATAAACCGTGCCGAGCCCTGAGCGCACAAGCGCCTCGGCGGCATACGACCCCACGCCCCCAAGCCCGAAAACAGCGGCGGCGGAGTGTGAGAGCTTATCAATTCCTTTTTCGCCTATAAGCGAGGCGGTTCTTAAAAGTTCTTCGCGCATATCACAGCTCCAAGTATTTAATAAGATAGGGTATCTGCGTTTCAAAGTCCACCCCGAAGCGTTCTTCGCGGTTATCGGTCAGCGCCTTTTTTATGCAGCGCGCGGTGAAATTAGCCGCTATCTGCGCGGCGGATTTTAAGCTGCGGTCGCGAAGATATGCGGCGGTAAGCGTGCTTGTAAAAATATCCCCCGTGCCGTGGTAAGCCACGGGAACGCGCTCGGCAAATACATATGAGGCGGTTTCGCCGTCAAAAACGGCGGCGCCTATTTTTCTTTCGTCAAAGCTTACACCCGTCAACACAATATCGGCGTGGGTCTTCAAATAAAGTCCGCCTAGCAGCGCCTTTATATAATCTTCATCATACGGCGGCTCCCTATATTCGCACCCGAGCATAAGGCATGCTTCGGTAATATTAGGGGTTATAATATCCGCCGCGGCGCACAATTTCAGCATATAATCGGGAAAATCGGGTTCAAAGCCGCGGTAAAGCCTGCCGTTATCCGCCATAACGGGGTCGGCTATAAGCTTTGTATCGGGGCGGCTTATAAGGCGGGCGGCCTCCAGCGCCAAATAAATTTGCTGCTTTGAGCACAAATAGCCTGTGTAAACCGCGTCGGCGGTAACGCCCTCCTCTTTCCAGTGGCGGGCTATGGCTACCATATCGGTCGACATATCCTTAAAAGTATAATTTTTAAAGCCGCCCGTGTGGGTTGAAAGCACCGCCGTGGGAATAACGGCGGTTTCAATTCCCGCTGCCGAAATTATGGGCAGCGCGACCGTGAGCGAGCATTTCCCGAGGCAGGAAATATCACTTATTGCAACAACTCGCTTTTGCAAGCTATTTCACTCCCTTTTTAGGACAAAAACTTTCAAGCGGACAAATTTCGCAGTGTGCTTTACGCGCGGTGCATATATCTCTGCCGAAAAGCACCGCGCGGTGACAAAACGCGTTGGATTTTTCGGGCGGCAGCAGCTTTCGCATTTCGGTTTCAACCTTCAGCGGCACGGTCGTATTAACCAACCCCAAGCGGTTGCAGAGCCTTATAAAATGCGTGTCGGTAACCACGGCGGGCTTGCCGAAAATATCTCCGCACACAAGGTTTGCCGTTTTTCTGCCTATTCCGGGCAGGCGGGTCAGTTCTTCAATAGTATCGGGTACTTTACCGCCGTACTGCTCTGTCAGCATTTTGCCTATGCCGCAAAGGTCCTTTGCCTTTGTTTTGTAAAGCCCGCAGGTTTTAATAAGCTCCTCCACCCGCTTTATATCGGCGGCGGCGAGTGTCTCGGGCGTGGGGAACTCGGCAAAAAGCGCGGGAGTTACCATATTCACCCGCTTATCGGTGCATTGCGCCGAAAGCCGCGTTGCGATAAGCAGCTGATACGCGTCGGTATAGGTAAGGGAGCACACGGCGTCGGGGTAGAGCTTTTCAAGACTCGCTACCGCCCTTTCGGTTATTTCTTTTTTACGCATTTGTAGGCTCCAGCTTTAAATCGCCCTGCTTTATAAGCCCCAATTTGCGCATACCCTCGGCAATGGCAAGGGTCACGGCGGCGGGGAGAATAAAGTGCATAACTATTATTTCAATTATTGTAACCGCGGGTGAAAAGCCCGCCGCGGTCATACTGTCATACGCCATAAACTGCCCCACAAGCCCCGATGAGCCCATACCCGAGCCTACGGGGTTGCTTACCATTTTAAGCACCGCCGAGGAAATCGGACCGAGTATAGCGCTTGAAAGCACGGGCGGCAGCCAGAGTATAGGCTTGCGCACAAGGTTCGGAACCTGAAGCATAGAGGTGCCGAGACCCTGGGCTATAAGCCCGCCGAGCTTATTTTCGCGGTAGCTTATAACCGCAAAGCCTACCATATTGCAGCAGCAGCCTATTGTGGCGGCGCCTGCGGCAAGCCCGGTTATACCCATTGAAATGCCTATTGCCGCCGAGGAAATGGGCAGTGTTAAAATAACGCCCATAAGCGCCGAAATCGCGATTCCGCCCAAGACCGGACTGTTTTCAACATTTATATTAACAAGCTCACCGAGCCACTTCATAGCCGTGGAAATGTACGGTCCTACAAAATAGCCCGCAGCAGCACCCGCCAAAATGCAGCAGACAGGCGTTACAATTATATCTACCTTTGTTTTGCCCGAAACCAGTGCGCCTATTTCAATAGCTATGTAGGCGGCTATAAAAGCGCCGAGCGGCTCGCCGGGTGCGCCTATTTTAAACGCTTCGTTTGCAAGGTTGGGGAAAGCGCCTATCATACCCGTAACCCCCGCGGCTACCGCAACCAGCGGCGAGGATTTTAATTTGCAGGCAACGCCCACGCCTATACCCGCGCCCGTAAGCGTTTTTGCAACGCTGCCCATGGCGTTCAGGTATGTACCCACAACGTTACCGCCCACAAGCTTACCTATTTGGCAGATAATAGTGCCTATAATAAGCGTGGAAAAAAGCCCGTAGCTCATTCCGGAAAGTCCGTCTATAAAAAGGCGGTTAAGATATTTTTTCATAATTTTCCCCTTCTTCGCAATAGTATTACACTTATTATACTAAAAAAAATTAAAATTAACAATAGTGAATACCCCGAATTTCAGGGAAAATACTAATGATATTATGATAATATTATCAAGGCATAAACGGAGGTAAAAATATGAAAACAGTAGCATTCTTCGATGCGAAAAGCTACGACCGCGAAAGTTTTAAACGTTTTGAGGACGAGGACATAAATATAAGATTTTTTGAAAACAAGCTGAACGCCGACACCGTGAGTATGGCGGCATGCTGCGACGGCGTGTGCGTTTTTGTAAACGACACGCTTGACAGAACGGTAATTGAAAAACTGGCGGAATACGGCGTGGGAGTAATTGCGCTAAGGTGCGCGGGCTATAACAATGTGGATTTAAAGGCGGCGGCGGGGCGCGTAAAGGTGGTAAGAGTGCCCGCCTACTCGCCCTATGCCGTAGCCGAGCACGCGGCGGGGCTGCTGCTAATTTTAAACCGCAAGCTGCATAGGGCTTATATAAGAACCCGCGACCATAACTTCTCATTAGAGGGGCTTATCGGCTTTGATATGCACGGCAAGACCGTGGGAATTATAGGCACGGGTAAAATAGGCAGGTGCTTTGCGGATATTTGCACCGGCTTCGGAATGAATATTTTGGGCTGCGACCCATACGAAAGCCCCGAATTTAAGGGCGAATACGTCACGCTTGAGGAGCTGCTGCAAAAAAGCGATATTATATCGCTGCACTGCCCGCTTACAAAGGAAAACCACCACCTGATAAACGAAAACACAATAAATCAGATGAAAAACGGCGCGTATATTATAAACACCTCGCGCGGACAATTGATAGATACCCAAAGCCTGATAGCGGGGCTGAAATCGGGTAAAATAGGCGCGGCGGGGCTGGACGTTTACGAGGAGGAAACCGAGCTTTTCTTTGAAGATTACTCCGAAGAAATAATCCCCGACGATACCCTATCCACCATTATTTCAATGCCGAATGTTATTGTCACCTCGCACCAGGCGTTTTTGACCCGCGAGGCGCTCGACGGCATTGCAGGAACTACAATGGAAAATCTGCGCGCTTTCTTTGCGGGTGAGGAGCTTAAAAACGAGGTCGGATAAAAAATTTGGCCCCCAGAGCAAAGTCCGATTTATAGGACACACAAGTCTATATAATAAAGAAAAAGAATAATATCAATATCGAACATTTGTTCGGAGGGAGAAATTATGAATTTATCAATGCTTTTAAGAACAGTTTTTGAAATAGCTATGTTTGCCGCCGTGCTTTGGGGAATTTTCCATGAGGACAGGCTGGTAGCATTTGAAAGAAAAATAGCCTGCCTTGTTCGCCGCCGCAGACTTAAGGTAATAAAAGGCTCGCGCCCGGAGTCGCTTTGCAACAGCGCGGAAGGGTGAATATTTAATGCGGAATTAACGATTTATAACAGCAAACCCTAAAATTTAACCCCGATAGTTGTCATTTTAACGATAACTACCGGGGTTCTCTGTTTATTATTCCGAATTCCGCATTACGAATTCCGAATTACTTTGTCATAAGCTCGCAAACAAGTGCGCTGTGCTCGGCGGGGTCGGGCACGCTCTTACCGCCTATTAAGCACGCCTCACCGTAAAGCAGCTTTGCGTATTTACCGAGGGTATCCTTATCCTCGGTATAAAGCGATTTCAGCTTTTCGGCAATCGGGTGGTTTGCATTTATTTCAAGCACAAGCTGCGCCTTAACTTTATTCTGCTCCGCTCCCGGCATAGAGTTTAGCACCTTTTCCATTTCAAGCGAAATTCCGCCCTCGCTTGTAAGGCATACGGGGTGGTCTTTCAGCTTGTTTGTAAAGCGGACGGCGTTTATCTTATCACCGATACTTTCCTTCATCGCCTCAAACATATCCTTGGCGGCGGTGTTTTCCTCTTCAAGCGCCTTCTTTTCGTCCTCGCTGTCGAGATTCAAATCGTTATCGCAAATATTTACGAACTTTTTACCGTCGTATTCCGCCAGCATTTTAATGGCAAATTCGTCAACGTTTTCGGTAAGGTAAAGTATTTCAAAGCCCTTATCCTTTACCGCGTCGGTCTGCGGAAGCATATCAATCTTTTCGTCTGTCTCGCCGCAGGCGTAGTAAATAGAGTCCTGCCCATCTTTCATTCTGCTTACATACTCTTTAAGGGTAACATACTTCTTCTCGTTTGAGGAGCGGAAAATTAGCAGGTCGCGCAGGGTTTCCTTATGTGCGCCGTAATCGTTGTAAATGCCGAATTTAAGCTGTATGCCGAACGCTTTAAAAAATTCCTCGTAAGCCTCGCGCTCATCCTTGAGCATTTTTTCAAGCTCCGATTTT
>OGNF01001274.1_pt1 | contig 23687 bp, 15 predicted proteins | sample 1573321 | NCBI WGS metagenome assembly OGNF01 (sample SAMEA2581911, study PRJEB24529) | metagenome | biome: Human gut stool | place: China | collected 2011
GAAAAGACGGGCAGCAATACATACAAACGCACATCGGAATCGGCTATCGGATGCTCCGCGTCGAATAGCAGGGAGGCTTTCAAAAAATCTATGAATCATTATGCTGTTGAAAACCCTCCGTTACCGCGCAGTATGGTGTCAAGCCTGCTGCTTCTGCTGCAGCGAAAATGGCAGCCAAGCAAGAGGAGTTTGTCGCACCTGATGTTAAGGATGGCTCCATTGTTCTGCATGCTCCGTCTGCGTATTATCCGATTGTCTGCGCCGGATTGTCTGACGAGCAGATCCGTGTTATGGAAGAGGAGAACGCTCTGCCTCACGGTTAGGAAAATATGGCCTACGAGGACTTCCTGATTGAACGCAGGAAATTGATGGCGGCAAAAATCAAGGCAGCCTTTGAGATTCTGAAAAAGGCAGCGACTTGAGCGAGACCACATTATAAATTCCCACACCTTTTATCAATAGGGAATGCTGTAAATCAACGATGATCCATGTAATTCAACGAATATCCCACTAAATCAACGTTTGCCCTTGTAATTCAACGATTTACGCTCTTTCAACGATTGCGAGGACCACGAAGCCCACGCAAAGGCAAAAACCCGACCAGGAAAACAAACCTGGCCGGGTTTTCTTTTGGGGCCGCCGGGTGCAAAAGTGCCGCAAACGCAGTGTTTTAGCATAAAAATTAAGAACCGTAACCCCGATACGCTTTGTATCAAAATCACGGTTCTTATTTGGCGGAGAGTAAGGGATTCGAACCCCTGTGGCGTTGCCGCCTAACGGTTTTCAAGACCGCCCCGTTATGACCACTTCGGTAACTCTCCGGATATGCAGATAGAGAAACAAGACGCCGAAATCGGCGTCTTGTCTTTGGCGGAGAAGGAGGGATTTGAACCCTCGCGCCGCTTATCACAGCCTACTCCCTTAGCAGGGGAGCCCCTTCGGCCACTTGGGTACTTCTCCAAGCCGAATTCCACACATATATGGACGCGCGGCCAGCGCGCTGCATTATAGTAGCATATTCGGCAGCGGATGTCAACTTGTTTTTTCGGTTGACAGCGGGCGGAAAATGCGCTATAAGTGTGCCTGAACAAAGGAGATACGTTTTATGCACTACACATCCGTACTTTTTGACCTCGACGGCACGCTGCTCGACACGCTCGGCGACCTGACCGCCGCCATGAACCGCACCCTCACCCGCCACGGCCTGCCGGAACGCACGCGGCAGCAGATGCGCGCCGCGCTCGGCAACGGAGCGCGGCGGCTGATGGAGCTGTGCGCCCCGGAGGGCATCGACAGCGCGCTGTTTGAGACGCTGCTGGCAGAGTATAACGCCGACTACGCCGCCCACTGCCGCATCGAGACCGCCCCCTACCCCGGCATTGACGCGCTGCTGCGGCAGCTGCACGCGCAGGGGCGTAAGCTTGCCATCGTGTCCAACAAGCCGGACGAGGCCGTGCGCGCACTGCGGGCGGAATTTTTCGCGGACACCGTGCCGATCGCCGTCGGCGAGAAGCAGGGCATCCGGCGCAAGCCCGCACCGGACACGCTGCTGGCCGCCATGGCGCAGCTTGGCGCTGACCCTGCGAGCACGGTCTATGTCGGCGATTCGGAGGTCGACATCGCCACGGCGCGCGCAGCCGGGCTGCCGTGCATCAGCGTGCTGTGGGGCTTTCGTGACCGCGATGTGCTCGAGCAAGCCGGTGCGCAGCAGTTTGCCGCAGACGCCGACGAGCTTGCAAGGCTGCTCGACTGAGCGAAAAAATCCACCGGCCTGCTGGCCGGTGGATCTTTTATACCGTTTTGCGCGCTCAGTCCTTCTTTTTCATGAACTGACCGGCGGCGCGCATCATGAGGCGCTTAGTGCCGGCGGACGCAAAGTCCACCTCAAGCAGTGCATCGCCGCCCATGGGCTTGACCGCTGCGACGACACCGTCGCCAAACGCCTTGTGCACGACGCGGTCACCGACAGCAAAGGTCGGGGCTGCACCGGACGCGGGCTTTGCCGCGGGCGGTGCCGGGCGCATGGGCGGCTTGCGGCGCGGCTCCGGCGCGGAGACCGTGTAAGCGCGCGGCTCACTTCGGCGCGGCGGGTACTGCTGCTGGTCGCGGCTGGGCTCGGAATAGCCATAGCCGTGCGGGACGTTGAGCTTTCGGATGTCCTCATCCGGGATCTCCTCGACAAAGCGGGAGACGCGGTTGGCCGTCGTGCGGCCGAAGAGCATACGCTGGCGGGCACACGTGAGGATGAGGTGTTCACGCGCGCGGGTGAGCGCAACGTAGCACAGGCGGCGCTCCTCTTCCATCTCGTCCGGCTCGCCGATGCAGCGCAGCCCCGGGAAGATACCCTCCTCGCAGCCGATGATGAACACCGTCGGAAACTCCAGACCCTTGGCCGCGTGCATGGTCATGAGCGTGACGCAGTCGGCAGACTGGTCATAGTTATCGAGATCCGTATAGAGCGCGACCTCATCGAGGAAGCCCGCAAGCGTGGGATTTTCGGCCTCCTTGGCAAAGGCAATGATGTTCGACTTGAGCTCCTGCACGTTTTCGATGCGCGCAGCGTCCTCCGCCGTGTTCTTCTCCTCAAGGGCGCGGACATAGCCGCTGCGCTCCACGACCAGATCATAGAGCTCATCGGGCGGCACAGTTTTGGCCTGCTCCTGCAGCTCCTCGATCAGGATGGCGAACTGGCGCAGACGCATCTGGCTGCGCTGCAGCTCGGGATATGTATCGGCGTGGCGGATGACCGAAAAGAGGCTCGTCTGCTGCTCATGTGCGAGCTGCAAGGCCGCCTCGATCGTGCGCGCGCCGATGCCGCGGGCGGGCGTGTTGATGATGCGCGTCAGGCGCAGATCATCGTCCGGCGTCTGGATGACGCACAGATAGGCCAGCATATCCTTGACCTCGGCGCGGTCAAAAAAGCGCGTGCCGCCGACGATGCGGTACGGGATGCCGTTGCGCTTGAAGGCATATTCGAGCTGGTTGCTCTGCGCATTCATGCGGTAGAGCACGGCATGGTCGCGGAAGTTGATCCCCTGCCCGAAATCGTCCATGATCTTCGCGGCGATATAGCGCGCCTCGTCGTTCTCATTCGTGGCGCAGTAGAGCGTGAGCGGGTCACCGGCATCGGCCTTTGTCCAGAGCGTTTTGCCCTTGCGGCCGGTGTTGTTGGCGATGACGTGATTGGCGGCATCCAGGATGCGGCCGGTGCTGCGGTAGTTCTGCTCGAGGCGGATGGTGCGCGCGTGCTTGTACTGCTTTTCAAAATTGAGGATGTTCTCGATCGTTGCGCCGCGGAACTTGTAGATGCTCTGGTCATCGTCCCCGACGACGCAGATGTTGCCCCAGCCATCAGCGAGCAGAGCCGCGAGCTGATACTGGAGATTGTTCGTGTCCTGATACTCATCGATGAGCACATAGCGGAAGCGGCGCTGCCAATGCTCGCGCACGTCCTCATGCTCATCGAGCAGGCGCACGGTGTTGTAGATTAGGTCGTCAAAATCCATCGCCCCGGCGGAAAACAAGCGCTGCCAGTAGGTCTGGTATATCTCGCCGATGCGGATATTGCGCGGGTTGTGCGTGGCCTGTGCGCGCGCAAGGTACTGCTCGGGCGTGATGCCGGCATCCTTGGCGCGGCTGATCTCCGTGAGCACGGCGCGGTTTGGAAACGCCTTCTCATCGAGGTTCATCTCCTTGATGATGCGCTTGACGACTGCCAGACTGTCCGACGTGTCATAGATCGTGAAGCTGTTGGGATAGCCGAGCTTGTCCGCGTCCCGCCGCAGGATGCGCACGCACGCAGAGTGGAAGGTCGAGGCCCAGATATCCGCCGCAGCCTCCGGACCGAGCATCCGCTCGATGCGCTCCTTGAGCTCATCCGCCGCCTTGTTCGTGAAGGTGATGGCGATGATGCGCCACGGCTCGACCGGCTCGACCGCCGCCGCCCTGCGCGCACGCCGCCGCTCGTCCGGCGTCAGATCCGTGCGCTCGAGCAGCGCGAGGTCCTCCTCCGTCGCCCATTCGGGTACTTCGTCCGTGTCCGCGCCGCGGCCGTACTGAATGAGATTTGCGATCCGGTGGATGAGCACCGTAGTTTTACCGCTGCCGGCACCGGCCAGCAGCAGCAGTGGGCCTTCCGTAGCCAGGACCGCTTGTCTCTGCATATCGTTCAGGTTCGCAAAGTCCGCCGCGATGAAGCGTCTGCGCGCCTGCACATACCGTTGTTCAAAAGTCATAGTAGTATTCATAGCGTCTGATTCTAACACATTTTCGTCCCGGAGACAAGGGGCGGACACTTCTGCGCAGATGCGCGCAAAAATGCCGCCGCTTTCCGGATGAAAGCGGCGGCACGACCATGGATCACTTCAAAATATCCTTCAGCTCGTGCATACCGTGGTTGGTCGTGACCACGACCACGCGGTCGCCGAGCTCGATAGCGTCGTTGCCGGACGGGACGCGGCACTTGCCGCGGCGGATGATCGAGGCGACGAGCACGGAGTCCTTGAGCTTGAGCGCCTTGAGCGGCACGTCGAGAAACTGGCTCTCGGCGCGCACGATGAACTCCAGCGCCTCGGCCTGACCGTCAGCCACCATACGCAGCGTCTCCACGCCGCTGCTGTGCGCGGAGTTTTCCATCCAGCGGACATACTCTACGATACGGCCGGCCGTGACGTCCGCCGGCTGAATGATCGTCGTAAGACCATACGATTCGGCAAGCTGGATGAAGTTATCCTCATCGACCTTTGTGACGATCTTCGGCACATTCTCGTTGTAGGCGAACGAGGAGATGATGAGATTCGTCTCGTCCGACTCCGTGACCGTGACGAGTGCATCCGCCGACGAGAGCCCCTCCTCGCGCAGCACATCCGGCTTCGTACCGTCGGCGCAGATGATGGTCGCCTCCGGCAGGAGTGTCTTCATGACGCGGCAGCGCGCCGGGTCGCGCTCAATGATCGTCGAGTGGATGCGCATCCGCGCCAGCTCCAGCGCCAGCCGCTCGGCGATGCGTCCGCCGCCGACGATGATGACGCTCTCGGCTTCATGGCGGAATTCTCCGATCTTACGAAAGAGCTCATGCAGCTCATGCGGTGCGCCGACCACGGTGACATAGTCCCCGGCGGCGAGCACAAAATCGCCGTTCGGGATCGTCACGCTGCCCTCGCGCTCCACGGCACAGATCAGGATGCCCTCGCTGTAGCGGCCGCGAAAATCGTTCAGGCGCAGACCGTCGAGCTTGCTGCCCTCACGCAGCTTGAACTCAACGAGCTCCACGAGCCCGTTTGCAAACGGCTCGACCTTTGTGGCGGCCGGGAAACGCAGCGTGCGCGAGATCTCCTTGGCGGAGGTGCGCTCGGGGTTGATGGACAGGCTCAGCCCCAGCTCGTCCTGCAGCAGCACCACGTCCTGATAATACTCCTCGTCGCGCACGCGCGCGATCGTATGCGTCGCGCCGAGCTTGCGCCCGACCATACAGCTGATGAGGTTGGTCTCATCCGAGGTCGTCGCGGCGATGAGCAGATCCGCGTCCGCGACGTTTGCGATGCGCAGCTGGTCGACGTTGGCACGTCCCTCGACCACGATCACATCCAGCGTGGAGGAAATATAAGCGGCACGCTCCGGGTCGCCCTCGACGACGGTGATGTCATGTCCTTCTGTCAGGAGCTGCTCCGCAATGGCATACCCCACACGGCCAGCACCAACGATCACAATTTTCATAGTCTACGCTCTCCAATTATCATGTTCGGATCTCAAATCCGCGCGTCAAAATATTATAGCAGATAATGCGCCGTGTTTCAACAGCAGACGCAGGTTTTTGCGGGATCTGCGGTTTGTGAATAAAGCGTAAAAATTCTGAAAAACCAACACGCTGCCGCTTGACGAACGTCAGTGCGGCGCTTATCATGATATCCTATACTTATATCTTATGTAGAAAGGCCGCTGCGACACGCGGCATCCGTATAAAGGAGCATCCCATCCATGCTGGAACTGAAACACATCACCAAGGTATACGAGGCCGGCACGACGCAGGTCGAGGCGCTCAAGGGCATCGACATCGCCTTCCGCGAGAATGAGTTTGTGGCGATCCTCGGACAGTCCGGCTGCGGCAAGACCACGCTGCTGAACATCATCGGCGGACTCGACCGCTACACCTCCGGCGACCTCATCATCAACGGCCGCTCCACGAAGGAATATGACGACCGCGACTGGGACACCTACCGCAACCATTCCATCGGCTTCGTCTTTCAGAGCTACAACCTCATCCCGCACCAGAGCGTGCTGGCAAACGTCGAGCTCGCGCTCACGCTCTCCGGCGTCTCCGGTGAGGAGCGGCGCGCACGCGCCGTCGAGGCGCTGGAAAAGGTCGGTCTGGGCGACCAGCTGGACAAAGCGCCGAACCAGATGTCCGGCGGTCAGATGCAGCGCGTGGCCATCGCGCGCGCCATCGTCAACAATCCCGACATCCTGCTCGCCGACGAGCCGACCGGCGCGCTCGACAGTGAGACGAGCGTGCAGATCATGAATCTGCTGCAGGAGATCGCAAAGGATAAGCTCATCATCATGGTCACGCACAACCCGGAGCTGGCGTCGAAATATGCCACGCGCACCGTGCGCCTGCTCGACGGCAAGATCGTCGGCGACGACAACCCCTGCTCGGAGTCGGAGACGTCCGCGCCCGTGACCGTCAAGGTCAAGGAGCACACGTCCATGAGCTTTGCCACCGCCATGAGCCTGTCGCTACACAACCTCATGACGAAAAAGGCGCGCACCCTGCTCACGGCGTTTGCGGGCTCGATCGGCATCATCGGCATTGCGCTCATCCTCTCGCTCTCGCACGGCTTCCAGTCCTACATCGACACCGTGCAGGAGCAGACGCTCTCCTCCTACCCGCTGACGATCGAGGCAAACCCCGTGGATATGTCCGGGATGCTCACGGCCATGACGGGCGCAAAGGACGACAGCAAGCAGACGCACGATCTCGACAAGGTCTACGCCAACACCGTCATGTACAGTATGCTCAACTCCATGGTCAGCAGCGCGACCGGTCAGTCGAACAATCTGCCGGAATTCAAGGAATACCTCGAAGACCCTGACAACAAGATCCACGACTACATCAGCGGCATCCAGTACACGTATGACATGGGCTTTGCCGTCTACACCGAGGACCCGAACGGCACCGTCATCAAGGCCGACACGACCGAGCTGCTGCAAAACGTCATGAAGTCCATGTACGGCGGCGATTACACGGCCTATTTTGACTCCATGGGCGGGTTTTACTCCGGGTTCAACGTCTGGCAGGAGCTGCTGTCCGGAGAGGACGGCACGCTTGTGAGCGCCTCGACACAAAACCAGTATGACGTGATCTACGGCTCATGGCCGCAGAATTACAACGAGGTCGTGCTCGTCGTGGATAAAAACAACGAGATCTCCGACCTCACGCTCTATGCACTCGGTCTTGAGAGCATGGACGACATCAGCAACGCCATGATGCAGTCCATGAGCAAAAAGCAGATCGACACGACACAGGAAAGCTGGAGCTACGCCGACCTCTGCGGCCGCGACTTCAAGCTTATCCTCCCCTCGGAGGGCTACGTCGCCAGCGGCGCGGGCTACACCGACATCAGCCAGACGAGCGACGGCCTGACCCAGTTCTACCACAGCGACGATGTCGGCGTGCCGCTCAAGATCGTCGGCATCGTGCGCCCGGCCAAGGGCAGCGTAACCGGCAGCACTTACGGTGCGATCGGCTACACCTCCGCCCTGACTGACTATGCCATCGAGCACGCCAACGGCACGCAGGTCATCCAGAAGCAGCTTGCAGATCCGGATGTGGACGTGTTCACGGGCACTGCATTCCCGAACGCCGCGACCGCTACGACCGATCAGAAGGTCGCCGCGGCGCAGGCCTATCTGAACAAGCTGAGTGTGGACGACCGCGCGAGCGTCTACCGCAAATACATGACCACGCCGAGCGACGCCGTGCTTGACGCCGCGCTTACGCAGGCAATGGCAAGCTTCACCCGCGACAGCGCCAAGGAAATGGCCGACAACGGCATCTTTGAGGCCAGCGGCAAAACCGCGCAGCAGATGAAGGATATGATCGACGCCATGGACGATGAGACGTTCACACGCTTTTTCCGTCCGTATCTGCGCGCGATGCTGTCCATGCAGATGCAGCAGGAGACGGTCAAGTCCTACAGCGGCATGAGCGCACAGCAGATCGTCTCCGCCATCAACGCCAAGGGCATCAGCCGCAGCCAGTACGCCGATGTGTACGACAACTACGTCGCCTCCTCCGCCAGCGGCTCGACCTATCAAAACAATCTCAAAAAGCTCGGCTATGTCGACAAGGATTCCCCGAGTGCCATCAACATCTACGCCTCGAGCTTTGAAAACAAGGATCGCATCTCCGACTGCATTGACGACTACAACGCCGACAATCCGGACAATCAGATCAGCTTCACCGATTATATCGGTCTGCTCATGAGCAGCATCACGACGATCATCAACGCCATCAGCTACGTGCTCATCGGCTTTGTGGCCATCTCCCTCGTCGTGTCGTCGATCATGATCGGCATCATCACCTACATCTCCGTGCTCGAGCGCACGAAGGAGATCGGCATCCTGCGCTCGATCGGCGCAAGCAAGCAGGACATCTCACGCGTGTTCAACGCCGAGACGCTCATAGAGGGCTTCACAGCCGGCGTCATGGGCATCCTGTGTACGCTGATCCTGCTCATACCCATCAACCTCATCGTGCACCACCTGACCGGTCTGCCGACGCTGAGCGCGATCCTGCCGGTGCTCGGCGCGATCCTGCTCATCCTCATCAGCATGGCGCTGACGTTCATCGCCGGTCTCATCCCGTCGGGCATGGCGGCGAAGAAAGACCCCGTCGTTGCGCTGCGCACCGAATAAACCCAAAACGCATATTTCTACAACCTCCGTGCAAACTATGGTCACCTACATTTGCACGGAGGTTTTGCATGATGAAGCAGAAACTGTTCGCAGCCGTGTGCGCCTTTGCGCTCTGCGCGGCGCTGAGCACGGCCATCCACGCCGGGCAGGAAGCGGAAACCGCCGCGCCTGTGGCGGAAAATATGGAGCTGCGCACCTTTCGCGGCACGTCGATCGGCGGCACGCTGCGCGCCAACGCACCCGACGGCAGCCCGCTCACCTTCCGCATCACGACCGAGCCCATCAAAGGCACGGTGACGCTCACCGACGACGGCACGTTCGTCTACACCCCCGCCGACGGCAAGCGCGGGCGCGACTACTTCGGCTTTCGCGCCGCCGACAGCAGCGGCAGAGAGTCGCAGGAGGCAACCGTGATCATCGCCATCCGCAAGCAAAAGCCCGACATCTCCTACAGTGACATGGCCGGGCGGGCGGAGGAATACGCCGCCGTGCTGCTCGCCGAGCAGGGCGTGTGCATCGGGCGGCAGGTCGGCGGGCAGTATCTCTTTGACCCGGACAGCGCCATGCCGCGCGATGAATTTCTCGCCATGTGCATGGACCTGACCGGAACGGAGACGCTGCAGGGCGTGCTCTCGACGGGCTTCGGCGATGACGCGCAGATCCCCGCATGGTCAAAAGCGTATGTTGCGACCGCGCTCATGAACGGCGACGTCTGCGGCTGCTCCGACGGCACGTCCATCACGTTCGAGGCGCGGCGCGGCATCACGGCGGCGGAGGCAGCCGTCATGCTCAACAGCTTTCTGCGCCCCTCCCCCACCGCCGCGTCCACGCGCACGGACGTCCCCGAATGGGCGTGCGCGGCCGTTGCAAGCCTGACGTCGTGCGGCGTATTTCCAGACGGCGCGGACACCGCCGCGCCCATCACGCGCGCCGAAGCTGCGCAGATGCTGCTGGGCGCGTATGAGCTGCTGCAAAAGCGGTAAAAAATGAGCCCGTTTCCGAAGCCGGAAACGGGCTCATTTCATATCAGGCATCCCGCAGGATGCCGCGCACCGCCTCCGGCGCAAGCTCCGAAAACGGGCGCACGAACGCCGGATTTGCTACGCGCACAGTGCGGGCACATCGCTCAGGCACGCGGGGCGCAGATACATGGTGTTCGCGTCCATGCCGTCCTCACTTTCCGCTGTCACCGTAGTTTGCAAGCACACGCGCGGACGGGTCGTCCACGTCGCAGCCTGCCCACGCCTTGTTCGGCATCCAGAAGCCGGACACCATGCGCGCCTGATCGGGATAGTAGCGCTCAAAGAGCTCGCGGTAGAGCAGCGATTCCTTGGTGAACGGCTGCGCGAAATCATACTTCCGGCGCAGGATATCAAAGGCGATGTCCGTGTACGTCTCCTCGGCGTAGGCCTTGAGATCGTCGACCATCGAGTGCCCGACCGCATCGCTGAAGGCCGCCTTCTCGCGCATGAGGATGTCATGCGGCAGCCAGTCGCCCTCGAAGGCGTGGCGCAGCAGGTATTTGCCCTTGCCGTAGACGTTGCACTTCTTGGCAGGGTCGATGGACATGACGTACTGCACAAAGTCCAGATCGCCAAACGGCACGCGCGCCTCGAGACTGTTGACGGAGATGCAGCGGTCGGCGCGCAGCACGTCATACATATGCAGCTCACGGATGCGCTTGGCAGACTCCTCCTGAAATGCCGCAGGGCTCGGTGCAAAGTCGGTGTACTTATAGCCGAAGAGCTCGTCGGAGATCTCGCCCGTGAGCAGCACGCGCAGGTCGGTCTGCTCATGGATGGCCTTGCAGACGAGGTACATACCGATGCTCGCGCGGATGGTCGTGATATCATACGTGCCGAGCAGCGCCACGACCTCCGGCAGCGCCCGGAGCACGTCCTCGCGCGTGATGATGACCTCGGTGTGCTCAGCGTGCAGATACTGCGCCACCTCGCGGGCGTATTTCAGGTCGATGGCGTCGCTGCGCATACCGATGGCAAACGTGCGGATGGGCTTTTTGAGCAGCTTTGCCGAGATCGCGCACACGAGGCTGCTGTCCAGTCCGCCGGAGAGCAGGAAGCCGAGCGGCGCGTCGGCGTCGAGCCGCTTTTGCACGCCGGCGATGAGCTTTTCGCGGATGTTGGTGCAGACGGTCTCCAGATCGTCTGTACAGACGGCATCAACGTGCGTCATGTCGCGGTAGCAGGTGAACTTCCCGTTGGCATAATAATGACCGGGCGGAAACGGCATCACATCATGCACGAGACCGACGAGGTTTTTGGCCTCGCTGGCGAAGATGATCGCACCCTCGGCGTCATAGCCGTAGTACAGCGGGCGGATGCCGATCGGGTCGCGCGCCGCGACAAGGCTGCCGCGCTTGGCGTCATAGATGACCATGGCAAACTCCGCGTCAAGACCGCGGAACATCTCCAGCCCCTCGCGTTCATAGAGCGGGAGCAGGATCTCACAGTCGGACTCGCTCTCAAACGTCTCACCCTCGGCGATCAGCCGCTCGCGGATGGGACGAAAACCGTAGATCTCGCCGTTGCACACGAGCGCGCTGCCGCCGCGCGTGAACGGCTGCATCCCCTCCGGATGCAGCCCCATGATGGCCAGCCGGTGAAAGCCGAGCGTCGCCGCGCCGATATGGAGCATACGCGTGTCATCCGGGCCGCGGGAGACGGTCTTGTCAAAGCCGTCGCGCAGCGCCTGCGCAGAGATGGATGAGCCGAGATAACCGATGATGGAACACATAGAATTTTCCTCCTGAATAAAAAATATGCAGCTACCGTCCGGACAATAGGACGAGTAGCTGCATACCGTGGTGCCACCTATTTTACTTCTCAAGGGTTCAAACAAACCGCACCGGGATAACGTCCGGCTAAGACGGCGCACCTACTAAGGCATACGCCCGTTCGGATTGCAGCTCGGGAGGGTTCTTCACACGGGCTCTGTTATGCGGCTCGCACCGTCCCGCACTCGCTGGAAATGAGCACCCGTGCTACTTTTCTCCGTCAACGCTTTTGACAGATGTAGGGAAATGAAAGAAGAGAAAAGAAAGAGAAAACGTTTTTTACCGCACGCTGAACAGCAGGTCGCCGTAGGACGGGACCGGCCACTTATCGGACGGCGTCATGGTCTCGAGCTGGTCGATCGTGATGCGCAGCTCCGCCATGGCGGAAAAGACCTTGTCGCGGTAATAGTTGGCCAGCGCCTGGCTGCCCTCGACGGTCTTGGCGCCCATGAGCGCCGCGTCAAGATCGCGCACCTTGCGATACGCATCGCCCAGCAGCGCGGACATCTCGGGGATGACGCTCTCCTCATATGAGCAGTCGGCCGTGACGGACGCGGCGTGGATGGCCGCGGCGGTCTCGGACAGCTCGCGCAGATAGCTGCTGACAGCGGGCATGATGTCGCGCCGCGCCATCTCGAGCATGGTCAAAGCCTCGATGTTGAGGATCTTGCTGTAGTTTTCGAGGTGGATCTCATAGCGTGCCTCCATCTCGGTGCGGGTGTAGACATGGTGCTTGGTAAAGAGCGCCACGTTCTTGTCGGCAAGGTAATACGGCAGCGCTTCGGGCGTCGTGCGCAGGTTCAGCAGACCGCGGCGCTCCGCCTCTGCGATCCATGCCTCGTCATAACCGTTGCCCTTGAAGAGGATGCGCTTGTGCTTGATGAGCACGCTGCGGATGAGCGCCTGCAGATCGGCCTCAAAGTCCTTGCTGCCCTCGAGCGCATCGGCAAACTGCTCAAGGCTCTCGGCAACCGCCGTGTTGAGCACGACGTTGATGCCGGAAATGGAGGCCGAGGAGCCGGGCATGCGGAACTCGAATTTGTTGCCGGTAAAGGCGAAGGGCGAGGTGCGGTTGCGGTCGGTCGCGTCCTTGGGGAAGCGCGGCAGCGCGTGCACGCCGATCTTCATCAGCTGTCTTTCCTTGCCGCAGTAGGCCGTCTCGTCAACGATCGCGTTGAGGATCTCCTCAATCTCGTCGCCGACGTACATCGACACGATCGCCGGGGGCGCCTCGTTCGCGCCGAGACGGTGGTCATTGGCGGCCGACGCCACGCTGATGCGCAGCATATCCTGATAGTCGTCCACGGCCTGAATGACCGCGCACAGGAACAGCAGGAACTGTGCGTTTTCCGCCGGTGTCTCGCCGGGCTCAAGCAGGTTCATGCCGGTGTTCGTGACCAACGACCAGTTGTTGTGCTTGCCGGAGCCGTTGACGCCGGCAAACGGCTTTTCATGCAGCAGGCAGACCATGCCGTGGCGCGAGGCCACCTTCTGCATGATCTCCATCGTCAGCTGGTTCTGGTCGGCGGCGATGTTGCCGGTCGTAAACACGGGCGCAAGCTCGTGCTGCGCGGGCGCGACCTCGTTGTGCTCGGTTTTGGCGTAGACGCCGAGCTTCCAGAGCTCCTCATCGAGATCCTTCATAAACGCCGCGACGCGCGGCTTGATGCTGCCGAAGTAGTGGTCATCGAGCTCCTGTCCCTTCGGCGGCTTTGCACCGAAGAGCGTGCGGCCGGTATAGATCAGATCCTTGCGGCGGTTATAGACCGATTTGTCCACGAGGAAATACTCCTGCTCAGGGCCGACCGTCGTGCGCACGGCGGTAACGTCGGCATTGCCGAACAGGTGGATCACACGCAGCGCCTGACGGTTGAGCGCCTCCGCGCTGCGCAGCAGCGGCGTCTTTTTATCGAGCGCCTCGCCGCCGTAGGAGCAAAACGCCGTCGGGATGCACAGGACGTTATCTTTTATAAAGGCATAGGACGTCGGATCCCACGCGGTATAGCCGCGCGCCTCAAACGTTGCGCGCAGACCGCCGGACGGGAAGCTGGACGCATCCGGCTCGCCGCGGACGAGCTCCTTGCCGGAAAACTCCATGATCACCTGACCGCCGCCGCAGGGAGAGATGAAGCTGTCGTGCTTCTCGGCGGTGATGCCGGTCATCGGCTGGAACCAGTGCGTGAAGTGCGTGGCACCCTTCTCGATCGCCCAGTCCTTCATGGCGTTGGCCACGATGCGCGCGGCGTCGTCATCGAGACGCTTGCCCTTTTCCATCGTCGCCTGCACCTGCCGGTAGGTCTCCTTCGGCAGCCGCTCGCGCATGACTGCGTCGTTGAATACCATAGAGCCAAAAATGTCAGAGATCTTATCCATTTTCCGGGGTCCCCTTTCTATGTTTCAAAATCTGTGTCAACAACGAAAAACGGCACTGGTGCCCGGAGATCATCTGCTCTCCACGACGCCATTGCCGTTTCAATGTGGAAAATATACGCCTGTTGCAGAAAAATGTCAAGCGGGCCGGGCGCAATTTCTTTCGGCGGATTTCACAGAATTTTCGGCAGATCCGGGCAAGATTTTATTCTTGACATGTGCAAAACCCGTGGTGTATTATATACATGGATTTTTGATTGGAAAAATTCCGTGTGCCGCTGATACGGTCATGAAAGTACATATGGTATCTTTTCGAGAACGCTGACGTTTCACGATGACCCGGGGGAAAGTGCCCCTTATCGGCATCGGAAGCGTCTTTTTGTTTTTCCGTCCCGACTTCAACTGCGAGGTGAGAAGTATGAATTCGCCGCTGCACACCGTGAGCGCCCTGCTGGTCTCCGCCTCCGAGGCGCAGACCAAGCGCATCGGTGCCCTGCTCACACGCGCGCGCATCGTCCCGTTTGAACACGCAGACAGCGCCCGGCAAGCGCTCGAGCAGTTTGACGCCGGCGGCATCGACGGCGTACTCATCGCAGAGCCGGTCACCGACAGCTCCGGTGAGGAGCTGGCACTGCAGCTCAAAAAGCGGCGCTGCATGGCGGTGCTGCTGCTGGCAGAGCCCACGCACGCAGACGCGGCCGCCGCCCTGCTGGAGCAGTCCGGCGTGCTGGTGCTGCCGAATGACGCGCCGGAGTCGCTCATCGTGCAGACCATCCGCCTGCTGGCAGCCGTGCGCAACCAGCTTGAGCAGATGCAGCACAAGACGGAGAAGCTGGAGGCGAAGGTCGCCGACATCCGCATCATCAACCGCGCGAAGCTTCTGCTCGTGCAGCACCTGCAGATGACGGAGACGGAGGCACACAAATACATCGAAAAGCAAGCGATGAACACCAGTATGCCGCGGCGTACCATCGCCGAGAACATCATCCGTACCTATGAAGATTGAGGGGGGTTATGCATGACCAAGTACATTTTCGTTACAGGCGGCGTTGTTTCCGGGCTCGGCAAGGGGATTACGGCGGCCTCGCTCGGCCGTCTGCTCAAGGCGCGCGGCCTGAAGGTCGCGGCGCAGAAGCTCGATCCTTATATTAATGTAGACCCTGGCACGATGAGTCCTTACCAGCACGGTGAGGTATACGTCACCGAGGACGGCGCGGAGACCGATCTCGATCTCGGCCACTATGAGCGCTTCATCGACGAGGATCTGAACAAGTACTCCAACCTCACGACCGGCAAGGTCTACTGGAACGTGCTCAACAAGGAGCGGCGCGGCGAATATCTCGGCGAGACGGTGCAGGTCATCCCGCACATCACCAACGAGATCAAGGACTTCATTTACAGCGTCGGCAGCAAGACAAACGCCGACGTCGTCATCACCGAGGTCGGCGGCACGACCGGTGATATCGAGAGTCAGCCGTTTCTCGAGGCCATCCGGCAGGTCGGGCTCGAGGTCGGGCGCGAGAATGCGCTCTATATCCATGTGACGCTCGTGCCGTATCTGCACGGCAGCGAGGAGCACAAAACGAAGCCCACGCAGCACTCCGTCAAGGAGCTGCAGGGCATGGGCATTTCCCCGGACATCATCGTACTGCGCTGTGACGAGCCGCTCGAGGAGGCCATCTTCCGCAAAATCTCCCTGTTTTGCAACGTCAAGCCCGACTGCGTGATCGAAAACATGACGCTGCCCGTGCTGTACGAGGCGCCGATCATGCTCGAGCGCAACCGCTTTTCCGAGATCGTCTGCCGTGAGCTGCACATCGACGCGCCCGCGCCGGACATGACCGAATGGGAAACCATGCTCGAGAGCATCCGCAACCGCACGCGCCGCGTGACGATCGGGCTCGTGGGCAAATATGTGCAGCTGCACGACGCATATCTGTCCGTGGCCGAGGCACTGCGCCACGCCGGATACGTCTACGGCGCAAGAGTTGACATTCAATGGATTGACAGCGAGACGATCACGCGCGATAATGTAGAGGAGGTGCTCAGCGGATGCGACGGCATCCTCGTGCCCGGCGGCTTCGGCAATCGCGGCATCGAGGGCAAGATCGCGGCCGCGCACTATGCCCGCACGCACAATGTCCCCTACCTCGGCATCTGCCTGGGTATGCAGATCGCGGTCATCGAGTTTGCGCGCTCCGTCTGCGGTCTGGCAGACGCCAACTCCGGCGAATTTGACGAGAGCAGCACACACAAGGTCATTGACTTCATGCCCGACCAGAACGACGAGATCGACAAGGGCGGCACACTGCGCCTCGGCGCGTATCCGTGCTGCATCGTGCCCGGCACAAAGATGGCGGCGTGCTACGGCACGGCGCAGATCTCCGAGCGCCACCGCCACCGGTACGAGTTCAACAACGACTACCGCGCGCTCATGCAGGAAAAAGGGCTCGTGCTCTCCGGTCTGTCGCCGGACGGACACATTGTGGAGACCGTTGAGATACCCGAAAACGATTTTTATATCGGCGTACAGTACCATCCCGAGTTTAAGAGCCGCCCGAACAAGGCGCACCCCCTGTTCAAGGGCTTGATCTCGGCAGCACTGCGCCACACAGAAAGAGGATAACGTATGCACGATCGCTACACCAATCCCCTGTGCACCCGCTACGCCGGGCGCACAATGCAGCACATTTATTCCGACGACAACAAATTTTCCACCTGGCGCAGACTCTGGGTCGCGCTGGCGGAGAGCGAGCAGGAGCTCGGTCTGCCGATCACGGACGCACAGCTCGAGCAGCTGCGCGCGCACATCACGGACATCGACTATGCCTATGCCGCCGAGCGCGAGCATGAGGTGCGGCATGACGTGATGGCGCACGTGCTGACCTACGGCGCGTGCTGCCCGGATGCAAAACCCATTTTGCACCTCGGCGCAACGTCCTGCTACGTTGGCGACAACACGGACATCATCCTCATGCGTGAGGCGCTCGAGCAGATCCGCAGCCTGCTGGTCAACGTCATTCAGGCGCTGGCGGACTTTGCCGAGACGCACAAGGCGCAGCCCACGCTCGCCTACACGCATTTTCAGGCCGCACAGCCGACGACCGTCGGCAAGCGTGCCACGCTCTGGGCACAGGATCTGCTGATGGATCTGGAGCAGCTCGAGTTCCAGCTGGAGCATCTCAAGCTCCTCGGCTGCAAGGGCACGACCGGCACGGGCGCAAGCTTCCTCGCCCTGTTCGACGGCGACGAGCACAAGGTCGTCGCGCTCGAGCAGAAGATCTGCGAGAAGATGGGCTTTTCCGGCGCATACCCCGTCAGCGGTCAGACCTATTCGCGCAAGGTGGACTTTCAGGTGCTGCAGGTGCTGTCCGGCATCGCGCAGAGCGCGGCGAAGTTCTCGAGCGACATCCGGCTGCTGTCCCACCTCAAGGAGGTGGACGAACCCTTTGAGAGTGGTCAGATCGGCTCCTCGGCCATGGCCTACAAGCGCAATCCCATGCGCAGCGAGCGCATTGCCTCCCTGTCGCGCTATGTCATCTGCGATCTGCAAAACGCCGCCGTCACCGCCAGCGCCCAGTGGTTTGAGCGCACGCTCGACGATTCGGCCAACCGCCGCATCAGCATCCCGGAGGCGTTTCTCGCCACCGACGGCATCCTGACGCTGTACCTCAACATTGTCCGCGGCATGACCGTGTATCCGAAGATGGCCGAAAAGCATCTGGCGGAGGAGCTGCCGTTTCTCGCCACGGAGAACATTCTCATGTACTGCGTCAAGGAAAAGGGCGGCGACCGTCAGGCGCTGCATGAGGCCATCCGCCAGCACAGCGTGGCCGCCGGAAAAGCCGTCAAGCTCGGCGGCGGCAGCAACGACCTGCTCGCGCGCATTCTTGCCGACCCCACCTTCGGGCTCACGCGCGATGAGCTGGATAAATTGGTCGACCCCCATGCCTTCACCGGCATGGCCGTACACCAGACCGAGACGTTCCTGCGCGAGCAGGTCGCTCCGGTCCTGAACAAATATGCAACACTGCTCGGATGCGAAGCATCCGTAAACGTGTAAGTAACAGGAGGTTTCTCTAATATGCTGACATCCATCGTAGGCATCAACTGGGGTGACGAGGGCAAGGGCCGCATGGTCGACCTGCTCAGTCAGAAGTATGACGTCGTCGTGCGCTATCAGGGCGGCAACAACGCCGGCCACACCGTCATCAACGACAAGGGCAAGTTCGTGCTCAATCTCATGCCGAGCGGCATCCTGCGCGACGAGACCGTGAACGTGCTCGGCCCCGGCATGGTCATTGATACGGAGCACATGTTCCATGAGGTCGAGCGTCTGCGCGACGGCGGCATCACCATCACGCCGGAGCACCTGAAGATCAGCGACAAGGCCGTCATCTGCATGCCGTACCACAAGCTGCTCGACTGCCTTGAGGAAGACCGTCTGGCGGACAAGAAGTTCGGCTCGACCCGCCGCGGCATCTCCCCCGCCTACTCGGATAAATACATGAAGAAGGCGCTGCGCATGGGCGAGCTTGCCGACCGTGACGCGCTCAAGGCGCGCCTTGCCGACATTCTCGAGTGGAAAAACCTCTTCGTTGTCAACGGTTATCACCATGACCCCATCGACCTCGACGAGATGATGGCGTGGATCGACACCTATGCCATGCCGTTCAAGGACTACGTCTGCGACACGACCGACTACCTCTCCGAGGCCATTGAGGACAACAAGTCCGTGCTCTTTGAGGCCCAGCTCGGTGCGCTGCGCGACATTGACTACGGCATCTATCCGTACACCTCCGGCTCTTCGACCATCGCGGCCTACGCTCCTATCGGCGCGGGCATCCCGGAGGCGCGGCTCGACACGATCATCGGCATCATGAAGGCCTACTCCACCTGCGTGGGCGAGGGTCCGTTCACCTGCGAGATGTTCGGCGACGAGGCCACCGCGCTGCGCGACGCCGGCGGCGAATACGGCGCTGCCACCGGCCGCCCGCGCCGCGTGGGCGGGTTTGACGTGGTCGCCTCCCGCTACGGCGTGAAGATGCAGGGCTGCACAAGCATCGCACTGACGAAGCTCGACGTGCTGTCCTACCTGGACAAGATCCCCGTGTGCGTCGCCTATGAGATCGACGGCGAGCGCGTGGAGCGCTTCCCCATCGGCGTGAAGCTGGCCAAGGCCAAGCCCATCTACGAGTACCTGCCCGGCTTCCACTGCGACATCTCCGGCTGCCGCAAGGTGAGCGATCTGCCGAAGGAGGCGCTTGACTACGTGCACTACCTCGAGGGCACTGTCGGCTGCCGCATCAAGTACGTCTCCGTCGGTCCTGACCGCGATGCGTACATCAAAATGTTCTAAGACCGCCGAAACCGGCGCTCTGCAGATGCAGGGCGCCGGTTTTTTGTCCGCCGCGATCGCGGTTGCCTTTTGCGCGCGCGTGCGGTACAATAAGGGGCAATCACCCTCAGGAGGAACACCATGCGAAAACGTTTTCTTGCCTGTCTGCTTCTGGCTGCCCTGCTGACCGGGAGCGCGGCAGGCGCTTATCTTCCGGGCGCAAGCGCGCAAAGCCCCGATGTGTATTCCGCCGGTGAGCGGATCACGGGCGCCGGCATCGACGTCAGCCAGTTTCAGGGCGACATCGACTGGAGCACGGCAGCACGGAGCATCGACTTTGCCATCATCCGCTGCTATGCCCGCGGTCAGGCCGATCAAAAGTGGAGCGTCAACGCCGCCGCGTGCGAGCGGCTCGGCATCCCCTACGGCGCGTATGTCTACTCCAGTGCCAAAACGGACGCGGAGGCCCGCAGCGAGGCTGCCGCAGCGGTGCGGCTGCTGCGCGGCAAAAATCTGCGGCTGCCGGTCTATCTTGACCTTGAGGATGAGAGCGTGCGCACCGGCTGCACGAAGGCCGAGATCCTGCGCCACGCGACCATCTTCTGCGACACGCTGCGTGCCGCCGGCTACAGCGTCGGCATTTACGCCAACCGCTACTGGTGGACGACCGTGCTCGACGACCCCGCCTATGACCGGTGGGAACGCTGGCTCGCCGTTTGGGCGGCGGAGACCGGCTACAGCGGCAGCTACAGCACATGGCAGTGCTCCAACAGCGCCCGCATCCCCGGCATCCCGACGGGCGTGGATCTGAACCTGCGCTATGGCACATCGCTCAACGCAGGGCATACGCACGATTACCGCGTCACCATGCACACAGAGCCGACGTGCACGGACTTCGGCAGCCGCGTCTACACCTGCAGCAGCTGCGGCGCATCCGTGACCCAGCCGCTGCGCCCGCTCAAATCCTGCCCGAGCAAGGCGCTGAGCGATGTCCCCGCCCCTGGTACCTGGGCACACGCCGGCATTGACTTCTGCGTGAACACCGGTCTGATGTCCGGTGTCGGCAGCGGACGCTTTGACCCGAAGGGCACGACCACACGCGCGCAGGTCGTGCAGATCCTCTACAAGCTCGCCGGAGCACCGAAGGTCAGCGGCAAGACGCCGTTCACGGATCTGACGCGCGGCTGGTATCGAGACGCCGTGCTCTGGGCGTATCAGACCGGCGTGACCGCCGGGACGGGCCCGACGACCTTCTCCCCCGACGCGCCGGTGACGCGCGAGCAGCTCGCCACGCTGCTCATGGAGTACACGGATCGCATCCTGAAGCTCCGGCACACATGGACACCCGCAAACCTGAACCGATTTCCGGATGGTGGGCGTGTCTCCGGCTGGGCGCGCAGTGCGATGGCGGACGCCGTCGCGCTCGGTCTGATCACCGGCTCGAACGACAACGGCGTCAAATACCTCCGCCCGCAGGGGCTCACCACGCGCGAACAGGCCGCAGTGATCCTGTTGGCGTTTTGTCAGAACGTGAAAAAAGGATAACAGCAAAGCGGCGCTCCGTTTCCGGAGCGCCGCTTTCGTATGAAATTCTTATCCGATGCCGCCGAGGAGCGCCCCGGCGATGAGCGCCACGAGCACACTGGCGCAGTAGACATATTTGCTGACCGGGTAATACCAGCCGCCGATAGGCTTGCGCGCGCCAAGGTTGACGCTCTCGAGCACAAGCTTCTTGCCGCCGATCCAGAAGAACATCACCGCCGCGAACAACGCGCCCAGCGGGCAGATATAGATGGACACAACGTCCATCCACTGCGAAACAATGGCCTGAATGCACAGCGCCGCCGCAAGCCCGATCACATGGATCACCGCCGTCGCCGGGACGCGCTTGAGGCCGAGCTTTTCCTGCAGGGATGCGACCGGTGCCTCATAGAGGTTGATGATCGACGTGACACCCGCAAACGACACACACAGGAAAAACACCATCGCAGCGATGCGCCCGCCCGCCATGCCGTTCATGACGTGGACGAGATAGATGAACATCAGTCCCGGACCGCCGGCGTCGAGCTCGGCGCCGCCCGCAGCCATGGCGGGGATGATAACGAACGCCGCCAGCAGCGCCGCGATCGTGTCAAAGAGCGCAACGTTGCGCGCAGAGCTCGGAATGCACTCATTCTTGCTCAGATACGAGCCGTAGATCACGCTGCCGTTGCCCGCGACGGACAGCGAGAAAAACGCCTGACCGAAGGCGTAGATCCAGACATACGGGTCGAGCAGTCCGGCGGGCTTGATGGTGAAGATATAGCGATAGCCGTCGGCTGCGCCGGGCAGCGTGAACACATAGATGCCGAGCGCGACGAAGAGGAAAAACAGGATCGGCATCATGACCTTGTTGGCCTTTTCAATGCCGCCGGCAATGCCGAAGGACATGATGACAAAGCTGACCGCGACCGCGACCACGACCCAGACGTTTGCGCCCCAGGCGCTGGCTGTGGCATTGAAGCTGCCGACGATCACATCCATGTCCTGTCCCATGGCAGACAGACCGCCGTCAAACGCCAGAAACGTATACTTGAAGATCCAGCCCATGACGCAGGTGTAGCCGATGGCCAGCGCCAGCGATCCGAGCACCGGGATATAGCCGACAAGCTCGCCCGGCTTACGCTTGCCGAAGCGCGCCTCGGTGCACATACCGAACGAACCGACCGGTCCTGCGCCGCCCGCGCGGCCGAGCGCAAACTCCCCGATGACGCCGGTGGAGGCGATGAGGATGACAAAGAGGAAGTACGGGATGAGGAAGGTCATGCCGCCCCATTTGGACACCAGCGTCGGAAAGCGCCAGATGTTGCCCATGCCGACGGCCGAGCCGATGCAGGCGATGATGAAGCCGCCGCGGCTGCGAAAGCCGTCGCGGTTGTTGACGTTTGTGTCGTTACCCATAACATTATTTCCTTTCACGCGCACAAGACATAAGTGGTTTGATTATACCGCAAAAGTGCGCGCGCTGCAACTGCTGTTTCACGCAGTCGTGCGCCGGCTGCGCAAAACACCGGCGCGAGCCCTGCCGATGTATTTTGCTGTTTCCAAGCCAGGAGTTTTATGATATACTGCATTTATTGTATCGCCGCGCCGGGCTGCGCTGCGCAGGCAAATGCAGCCGGCCGCGAAAAATGATGAGGAGAAGAAATTATGACAGACACCAAACACCGCCTTCTGGCCTGTGCGCTGCTTGTGTGCATGACGGTCTGCGTCTTTGCGGGCCTTGCCGCGACGCCGGTCGAAGCTGCCGACGTGTGCGCGGTCAACTGGATGTCGGCCGTGCCGGACAGCACAAAGCTGAGCAATATGTCCATCCCCGGCACGCACGACAGCTGCACGCAGAACGTCGATATGCGCTACATTTTCCAGTGTCAGGATGCGAGCATCGCCACGCAGCTCAAATACGGCTACCGCTATCTCGATATGCGTCTGGTGCTCGAAAAGCGCTCCGGTCAGGAGACGCTCGTGCTCAAGCACAACATCGCCAGATGCAAGGTCTCCGACTCGCCGTTTTCCAGAACGCTCACGCTGGCGGACGTGCTCAAAGATGTCTACGCCTTCCTTGACGAGCATCCGAGCGAAACGGTCATTCTGTGCATGAAGGCCGAAAACAGCAAGGACGACGTTGCCGCCGTGCAGAGAGTGCTCTATGCGATGATCAATCAGGCGCCCGAGTGCTGGTATCTGAAAAACGAGATCCCGACCATGGGCGAGGTACGCGGTAAGATCGTGCTCGCCACCCGCTTTGACGACAAGCTGCCGGTCGGCTTCGAGAGCTGCGGGCTGTACTTCGGCTGGGCGGATCAGGGCGACCGCACCATTCTCGACGACCCCGCCGCAGACTCCGTGATCAACCGCCGCGAGACGCTGTACGTGCAGGATCGCTACAACTACGACGTTGATGACAAGATCACCGCCATCCACACCTGCCTCGACAACAGCCGTGCAGCGGATGACACCTTCTTCCTGAACTTCACCTCCACAAGCGGCAGCGGCGCGGTGGGGCACCCGAAGGAGTACGCCAAGGACATCAACCTCGACCTCTACGCCTATGAATGGGAGGCCGGAAAAGCCTACGGCGTCGTCATCGTCGATTTTGGTCCGAAGAAGATCGCCGAGAAGATCTACGGAACGAATTTTCAGTGACCGGCTGCGCGCCGAAGCATAGCAAAAACACAAAAGCCTTTGAGAGCGGAATGTTCTCAAAGGCTTTTGAATCGGCCGGCGTTT
>OGNF01001275.1_pt1 | contig 23670 bp, 17 predicted proteins | sample 1573321 | NCBI WGS metagenome assembly OGNF01 (sample SAMEA2581911, study PRJEB24529) | metagenome | biome: Human gut stool | place: China | collected 2011
ATTGGCAAAATTTTGTTTTGGACATTCTTGGAGGAAGGGTATTACGTAGGCCGGGAGGCCTACGCCCCTTTGGCTACGCTGTTCGACTTTGCGCTTTGGCGCTTTTGTGCTTTGGCGGACGTGCCGTGGCACGTCCCTACATTGACAACACATATCCTTACATAGATAATAATGAAAAATCCCGGGAAGCGCGGGCTTTCCGGGATTGTGGTAGGCGGCTTCGGGCCGCGGGGGTAGGAGAGGGTTAGAGCAAAGGGAGAGGGGGAGAGGACTAAAAGGATAGAGGGTTAGAGCAGTATCTTGATTGTGCGGTTGGCTATCTTCACCAGGTAGAGGCCGGGGGCGGCGGGGATTACGGTGCGCTCGGTGCAGAGGCGGTCGGCGGTCTTGCGGCCGTCGGCGGCGTAGATTTCGGCACGCAGTCCTTCGGCACCGGTTATCACTATGTTGCCGCGGCTGGCGTATGCGCGTATGGCACTGCCGGGGACGTCGTTGATGCCCGATACGCCTACTGTCAGCGTCACGTCATTGGTGCGGTTGTTGGCGGCGTTCTGGTCGGCGGCGCACTGCACTTCTCCACGGAAGGTGAACGGCACGTTGAGGTCGCTCTGCTCGGGAGTCACTGTGAAGGTATAGTCCACGACGTCGCCCACTTCCATGGCGCGTCCGTCGGTAGTGATGGCGGGTTGGCCGTTGACGTAGAGTATCACCTTGTAGTCGCTGACTGGCTTGGAACCGTTGTTGTAGACGCGTACCACAAAGTTGGCGTCGCGGTCAGGCATGAGTTCGTCCGGACCAGTGATGGAGACGGCTTCGAGGTCGTATTCATAGTCGAACTCGCCGCTTTCCACCACGCGGATATTGTCGACGGCGATGTTGCGGCCATAGCCGGAGCCTGTGGCGCGGAAAGCTATCATGGAGCCTTCGAGGCAATGCAGGCGCGGTATTTCCACGGTGAACTCTTTCCAGCCGGCGTCGCCGTTGAGGTTGATGTCGGCGAGTTTGGTGAAGACGTTGTCGTTGTGGGTGATTTCGAGGGCGAGTGTTTCACGCACGTCGCCGCCCGGGATGTAAACGTAGAACTTCACCACGGGGTGGTTGGCGTTCATGAGGTCGAGTTTGGGCGACGTCATGCGGGCTTCTACCCCGGCGGGGGTTGAGTTTGCCTTGAAGTAAGCGAACCCGTTGTCGCCGTCCTGCGGGGTGACGGACGGGTTGGAGATGGAGGCACCTATTCCCCAGAGCGACGAGATATTGCCGGCCAGTGTGGAGAGTGTCCACGGCGTGTTCTGCAGTCCGCCGTCGGCGAACGACTCGGAGAAGGGGAGGGCCTTGTCGGGACCGGCCACCACGAAGTCGGTGAGCGTGCCTTCGCTCTGCTGGTCGCCGTAGACTGCATGAATCTGATAGTAAGCCATATACTGTGCCTCGACATCCACGAAGCGCGGATCGTCTATTTCGGTGGCTTTCAAATCCTTGACAAGCATCTGGTTGGTGTTTGTCCAGATAGTATAGGTGAGGTCGGCGGGATTGATGTCGCCGCCCTGCACGCCTTTGGTCGGTGCTTTCCAGGAGATATGGACGTTGCCGTCGGCCTTATAAACGGCTTTGGCGTCGGTAACGGGCATCGGCTGGTCGAAGCCGACGAAGACCTGCACTTCGCTCTCCACTCCCTTGACGTCGCCACTGAAGGCTGCCACGCGGTAGGTGTTGTAACCCTTCGGGGCGTTCTCGTCGGTCCAGGTGTATTCCTTGCCCGGCTCCACGGAGGTGAGTTGGCCGCATGGTGTCTGGTCGTCGCCGCGGTAGAATTTAACGGCGGAGAGGGAGGTCAGCGTCTGGCCGGAATGGGTCTTGGTCGGGGTTGTGAAGGTCAGGGTAGCCGTTGTGGCGCCTCCCTGTCCACCCTTGGCAGTGAGGCCCGTAACGGGAGCAGGAGCATCGGCGGAGGCTGTTTCGAGTATTTCGATGTCATCGATTATCAGGTAGTAGGCGCGCACCGGGCTGACGCAGTGGAAAGCCACGTTCCATGTGCCGTCGGCATTGACGGTGAAGGGGATGTCATACTGCATCCAGTCTTCGTTCTTGATGGTACGCGCGTTCATCACGGTCTTGGTAAGCGCCTCGACGGAAGCGCCTTGTCCCATCTTCACCTCGAAGCGTTCGGGCGACTCCTCGTCGAATACGCGGACGCGGAAGCGCAGCTTGTATTCGCTTGAGCTGCTGAGCACCACCGGCGGCAGGATGAGGTAGTTGTCCGAAGCGTTGTTCATGGAGAAGCGCGATGCCATGGCCTGGAAATTCAGGGGTTTGTTGTCCCACCAGTACCAGCCGCGGCCTTCTTCGGAGTTGATGATAGTGAAGCCTTCGAGGGAGCTTTCGGTGTCGAAATGCTGCACGTAGGGAGTGGTGAAGGCGGTGCCCATGAAAACGGAATTGGAGGTGGTTTCCGGACCGGCCCCCATTTCGGTGACGGCCGTCACGGTGTAGTAATAAGTGGCTACGCCGTCGGGGAGGGTTTCTGTGAAGGTAGTTGCTTTCAGGCCTTCGGCCACGACTACGGCGCCGGGATAGCGCGTTACGTTATATCTCAGCGAAGCGGCGTCCACGCTTCCGCCGTGTTCACCCTCGCGCGGGGCCTGCCATGTAAGGGTGGCCTGGTTGCCGTTGAGCGAGAGGTTGAGGTCGGCGACGTGCCCCGGGGTGTCGTTGCCGCACCACTTTTGCCGGATGGTCTTGGCACCGTCGCCGGCGGCGTTCGAGGGGACGAGCACCAGCGTGTGGTTGCCTTGCGGGACGGAGGCCGAGAAGGCGACTGCCGCGCCGGGGGCGCCCTGCTTGGTGTCCTTCAACTGGCCGTCCACGTAGAGCTTGGCGGTCACGTTGCCGGAAAGGGCGGAGCCATCGAAACCTTTCGCGGGTAGCGTGGCGGTGACGGTGGTAGTGCCGTTGGAGTAAGAGGCGGCGATGTCCCGGAGTTCGGCGGGAGCGTTGAGACCTTTGCGGTCGGCTTCAATGAAGAGGCCGGTGAACTCCTCGTCGTCGGGCATCGCGGCCACGAGGTCGGCTTTGCCGGTGATGGTGTTCAGGGTGTAGAGTCCCGAAACATTATCGGAATAGGCGGCCCAGTAGATAGTGTTCGACTCGGGGTCGCACGTTGCGCTCTGTATGTATTTGGGATTGGCGATGCCCGACGGGCCGAGCAGCGTCTGCGAACCGTCCTCCTTGTTTATATAATAGGTATCGCCCTTGGCGTCCACGCCGAAGAGGCGTCCGAAGTTGTCGGCCGCCAGACAGACGAATACCGGTATCTTGGCTATGACGTTGGCCTCGCCGGTAGTCTTGTTCACGGTGGCAAGTTCGGCCGAGCCGTCGTCGTAGGGTCCCCATTGCACGGCGTAGAGATTGCCGGTCACCGGGTCGACGGTCATGTCGTAGGCGATGTTGGAGTCGAGCTCCTTGAAATTTTCGGTCGTGACCATGCTCCAGTTGTCGGTGTTCACTGCGCAGAAGTAGTTGTTGAAGGTGATGCCGGTTTCGGAGCCGTCGTCGGCATACATTTCCCAGATATGGTAGTAGAGGCGGGAGTCGGCGAAGGCGCCGCCGCCGTTGATGAAGAGGTTGGGGTGTATGCAGATGGGCTGTATGCGGATATTGCTTTCGGGCTGTATGGCGTAGTATCCTATCTGCTCGGCGTTGCCCTGGATGAACCAATCGCCATAAGAGGATACGCAACAGGCATAGATGACCGGGAGGCCGGGCGTAAACGTCGGTTCCTGGATTTTCTCAGGGGAGCGGAGCAAGGGGGAGCGTTCCAGCACCGTGACTTGGGGAGGCACCTTGGCGGTGTTCTTGAATGGCGTGATGCGGTCGGCACGGTTGGGGTAGCTCTTTCCCCGGTTAAATATTTCACTGTGCTGCGGCGTGGCTGCGGCGGCACAGGACAACCCAAGGGAGCTTACTGCGGTCAGTGCAAGTAAAGATCTAAGATTCATAATGTTATTTATAAAAGGTTAAAAATCAAAATATTATGTTGCTCGGGGAAACGACCGTCCATAGCCGTCAGGGAGGCAAGCACCATCCCTCGGGGGGATGTAATCCACCGGGAAAGGATGCAAAAAAAATTTTTTACAGCGCAAAGTTGTAAAATTTTTCCGAATATAACAAGAAAATGAAGGAATAAATTTTGGAGAGTAACGAAAAAATGGTAACTTTGCAGTGTCTGACAGAAATAAAAGGCCGCGGCGCCACTTTGGAAGAGAGGCTTCAGGCTCGTACCCATAGCGTCATCCGCGGGCCGCAAACTAGTTATCCGATACATTATGAAAAAAATCTTTACTCTGACTTTGGGACTGCTGCTGACAGCGGGTGCGTCCTACGGCGCATCGCCGAAGGAAGGCGGTCCGCTGCGCTTCTCGCACCGCCATGCGGAGCCTTCGGGCGGCCTCTTCGCCGTGCCGACGAAGCAAAAAAGGCTCAATGTGCCCATCCGTGTCTCCACGCAGGGACGCCCGGAAATCATCGCCAACTGCACGTCGAGCAAGCTCGGCCACGGCATGTACTCCTTCTTCGCCGAAGAGGGGCTGGAACTCAACCGTGTGGGCGACACTCCCGCCTTCTTCGGCGGCGCCGTGTACGTCAACGGCAAATATTATGGCTGTGACTACGATTACGACTACAATAACGACAACCAGCTCATATACGTGCGCTGGTACGTCTACGATGCCCTGACGTGGCACCTCGACCGCATGACGGAGTGTCCGCTGAGCTATTCCTACATAGCCACCGACCGCACTTACGACGAGACCGAAGGCACCGTCTACTCCATAAACTACGACCGCTACGGCAATACCATCTGGCTGGCTACCACCGAGCTGGAGACCGGCCGCCCGACGCTCATAGCGCAACTGGAGAAGGACGTAATCATGCTCGCCGCCTCGCCCGAAGGTATCCTCTACGGCCTCGACACCGAGGGGAACCTATACCGCGTGGGGAAGGGCGACGCCAAGCTGACGCTCGTGGGCAAGACAAACATTTACGACGACTACAACTCGCAATACACCCAGGCGCTGACTTTCGACAAGAAGACCGGCAAACTCTACTGGGTCGAGTTTCACAGTGAAGGTCTCTTCACCGGCGCATCGGCCCTCTTCGAGGTAGACCCTAAGACCGCCGCCGCCGTCAAGATAGCCGACCTCCCCGGGGGGCCGGAGATGATAGGCGCATACGTCGGCGACTATCAGACGCCCGGTGTCCCCGATGTGGTGACCGACATTCAGGCCGTCCCCGCTTCCGAGGGCTCGACAACTTTTACACTTATGTTCACCATGCCGCAGAAGACCGTCGACGGCCTCCCTCTCGGCAACGGGAAGATGAACGTGGACCTTAAGATAGACGACGTGACGATAGACACGAAAGAAGCCGTGGCCGGACAGCAGCTGACGGCCGGCCCCTACACTCTGGACCGCGGTCTGCGCACGCTCAAAGTCTGCGCCGGCAACGCGACGGGCCCGGGAGCTGTGGCCGCCAAGATGTTCTACGCCGGCTATGACGTCCCCGCCGCTCCCGCCAACGTTACGCTCACCGCCGAGGGAGGCGACGCCGTCGTCACCTGGGATGCCGTCACCGACGGCGCCGAGGGCGGAGTGCTGCGTAAACCGGTGAAATATACCGTCATGCGTATGCCCGACGAGGAGATTGTGGCCGAAGACCTGGATGCCACCTCTTTCCGCGAGAGCGTTACACAGGCCGCTCGCGTCACTTATATAGTAAAAGGTGTCACCGCCGAGGGCGAGGGTCTTCCCGGCGAGAGCAACTCGCTGGTAATGGGCGCCGTGCAACTGCCTTACGTGACCTCGTTCGCCACGCAGGAAGAGTTCGACATGTACACCATAGTAGACCTCGCCGGCAGCGGCAAACCCTGGAACTACGACGAAGACAACCAGCGCCTGCGCCATCCCTGGAGCATGAACGTGGAGATGGACGACTACGCCATGTCGCCCCCCCTGGCCATGAACCGCGAAACCAGCTACGAGATAAAGTTTGACGCCTACCAGATGGTTGCTAGCTACGAAAACGAGCACGTCATGCTCTACTTCGGCCCCACGACCAATATCGAAGAGATGGAGCTCCTGCTCGACACGGGACACCTGAGCGAGAAAGCCACCACCTATTCTGCCATAGTTGCCCCGAAGGAGGAGGGACCCCACTACATAGCTTTCCGGAGCATGACGGGCAAGAACGGATTCATGTCTTACGTCGATGACGTGTCGGTAAAAGCCAAAGGTTCCTCGGCCGTTCCGGCTCCGGTGACCGACCTTAAGGCCCAGGCTGCCGACGGCGGCGAACTCTCCGTGGAAATCTCGATGGTGGCTCCCGGCACCACGCTCTCCGGCCGCGAACTGGAGAGCATCGACCGCATAGAGCTGTTCCGCGGCGCCGGAAACGAGCCTATCAAGACTTTCGAGAACCCCGTGCCCAACCAACTGCTGAAATGGACCGACACTTCGGTCTCCACCGGCAAGTACACTTACCGCGCCGTGGTACACGCCGCTGACGGCGTTTCGCAGGAAGCCGCCGCCACGGTTTATGCCGGAACGGACACCCCGCTGCCAGTCACCGATGTCACCGTAACGGAAACCGCCGACGGCAACCGTGTGACCTGGACGGCGCCGAAAGCCGGCGTCAACGGCGGTAACCTCAACGGCCTGCTCAGCTATGACGTCACCCGGGTAGTGAACGAAGTGCCGGAACCCGTGGCTGAAGGAATCGGAGAATGTGAGTTCAACGACATGTGGACCGCCGAGCAGCAGGCCTTCGTCTACTATTCGGTAACGGCCCGCACCACGGCCGGCGGGTCCGACCCGGCAAATTCCGCTTCCATAACGGCCGGCAAACCGTATGAACTCCCGTTCAAGGAATCCTTTGCCGGCGCGCAGACCTCTATGCAGCCCTGGAGCGTCGAGAATGTCTTCGGCACCGAAGGTTCCTGGAAAGTGAACGAACGCGGCGAAGATCCCTACATTGCGGCACAGGACGGCGACGGCGGCCTCGCTACCTTCGACGGTTATCACTCCTTCACCCGCATGTGCGAAGTGCGCCTCATCACTCCCGCCATCGAAATCAACAAGTTTACCGACGCCACGCTCACATACTACGTTTACCACTACAACGGCTACGACCAGTGGAGCGACGAGACATCGCCCGTCGAGGAGACGATGTGCATCGAAATCTCTGTTGACGGCAAGCGCTTCGAGACAATTCCCGGCAGTGAAATCACCAGCTATGCCACGCAGAACGGCTGGCAGCAGCACAGCGTCTTCCTCGGCGACTACAAGCAGAGCAAGAGCGTGCGCCTGGCTTTCAAGGGACGCAGCGCCGGTTGCTTCAACATCCACCTCGATAACATAGCCGTAGACGGTAAGACGCCGTGGAGCGGCATCGAAAGTGTGGATATGGCCAATCTGCGCATCGAAGGCGGCAAGGGCATTCTCCTCTTCAGCGGCGCACAGGGCGGAATCTCCGTCAGTAATCTCGCCGGCATGAAGATGGCCGAGAGCCGCCAAAGCGCCGGCAGCATCACCCTCCCCGCCGGTGTCTACGTGGTGACCGGCAACGGGTGCGCCCGCAAGGTCATCGTGAAGTAAACTCGACGGGGTGTACATCCCGATAATAAAAGCCGGAGCAAGCGCGGACCCGAAGCGCCTGCTCCGGCTCTTCAATAAGCTCCGGCCCGCATTCCCGGGGGGAGAGCAAAATTTTATGTCATAAAATTTGCGGGATAAAAAACAAATGATTATCTTTGCCCTCGAAAAGAAACCGAACCGTCACAGCCAGTGTGCTGCGTCGATTCCACAACAGCAAACTAATAACAAACCAACGGGCCGACGGGTTCCGCCATGTGCGGCGATCCGGACCATTAAGGCGGAGTAAATCCGCGATTACCTAACATTATGAATAACAACACAAAAGCCCGCGTATCCAACTCTATCATGGCATACGCAGTAGGCGATGCCCTGGGTCTGGGCACTGAATTCATGACCCTCTCCGAAGTGAAAGCTTACTATCCGGGCGGCCTTCATGACTTCTCGCAACTCATCAATGACGCCCACAGATGTATGTGGGGACACGGCAATGTTACAAACGACACTTATTTTGTACTTCTGTTGGCACGCATCATAGTAAGGCGCGGCCACATATCATACGATGATTTCGCACGTGGAATGAAGGAATGGTACAGCACCAGCCGCTACGACATACCTCAGCAGCTTCGGCGTGTGCTGGGGCGCAAAGACTATCTCGACGACCCCTATGCGGCGGCACAAGCCACCTGGAAAGACAGCGGGATGAAATCGGAAACCGGCTCGGTGCTCGGCGTCGCCGCAGTAGCGGGAATGTACTCCGACACCCCGGTAGAGTCGGGCGAGAAAATATGCTCCTTGCTCGAAGCAGGACCGCGTGCCCGCGCATGTTCCTCCATCATCGCCCTGTGCGCCAATGAATTGCTGCATAAAGGTTCGATGCCCTCACCCGCCGACCTCATGGACTTCTCCGCCAGATTCTCCTGCGATATAAAACCTTATATCACACTGGCCGCAGAGCCTGACGGTATCTTCAAAGCAGAAATCGACGACGAAGAAACCTACTGGTGGGTGTGCAAGAATATGTGCGCCGCCTTGTGGGCGGTATGGAACGCCCCCGACTTCGAGAAAGGGTTGGTAGACGTCATCAATTGCGGCGGCGACGCCGATACCAACGCCGCGCTGGCAGGACTGATGATGGCGCTGAAATTCGGTGCCGGCTGTATCCCCGCACGCTGGGTGGACGGCCTTGTCGACGATTCCGCCATACGCGAAGAAGCCGATGCTTTCGGGCAGTTCCTCTCCTCCCGCAACTGATGACTACACGTAACTATAGTAGGCAAAGTAAGTAAAATGCACATTTACTTACTGCGCCTACTATAATGACTATAGGTTAGGTTAATAAAATATTCTGCAAAAACACACGAATGCGGACCGGAAGCCAACGCCTCCGGCCCGTTTTTCAGAATTTGCCGCAAGTATTGCCTGCGACAGTGGTGGGTACACAAAAAATACGGGCCGGGACAATCGCGTCTCGGTCCGTAACTTTAAAAAGAAACCTATATCTAATTTTTACTTTTGATGCTTGGTGCCGGGAATGTCACGGTTTGATGGGTTGGGTGCGTTCCACCGGTTCCTCATCCTCTTCCACAGTTTCTTCTATAGTATAATTCTCTATAGTATAGTTGTTTTTTCCACGGTCGGAACCCTTAACCGAGGTAACCGGCGTAATGGTACCCCCCGAAGATGTGTGGATAGCACTGAAATTGTGGCTCATATCTCGGATAATCATTGTGGCTCCGGAGGTGCAGTCCACTTGGAGACTGCCTGTCTTCAAATTGCCGAGGTCTACATTCGCCGAGGAACTGGCAGAGGCCATCGCCTTGCCCGATACCTCGCCCTTCAGAGTGACATCAGCAGCAGAGCTGCCCGAAATTGAAGCTTTCTCCACTTTGGTATCCACATCGATGTCCGCTCCGGAAGTGCCTACGATACTGATATTCCGGCATTTGCCGTTGAGGTTTATGTCGCTTCCTGAACTGCCGGCCAAAGCCACTGTTGCCCCGGATAAATTCGACAGCGAAATAGTGGCTCCCGACGAGGCGTCGCACGTTAGGTTGTCTGCCGTCTGCAATCTTGCGATGTTAATTTCGCTGCCGCTGGAGGCAGTAAGACGCAATTCGGAGTCGGTCTTCAATCCTCCGGAGATGTAAAAGTTGGCTCCTGCTCCCGTTTCCACTTTATTAAGCGCGGGGGTGCTGATACGTATCTTTACATCCGTGGAATGGACAGTGCATCTATTCTTAGGGTTGCGGGTGACGGTGAAGACCGTCCCTTCCTGGTTAAGCCGGAGGCCGTCCCAGTCGGAACCGGCATCTACAATGACCGACGGTCGGCTACCCGGTTTCGACTGCGTATAATACACTTCCAAACCTCCTACGGCCCGTATGCTCGTTATCGGGCCCTCGCAGGAGAAGGTATGGTCGGAATCGCCGAAGCTTGAGCTTCGCTTTTCGGCATGCGAGCCGGTGGCGCACGCGCTCAGCAAGACGGTGAAAACCAGTATGGTAAAGAGTTTGAGTCTGTTCATAATCAAAGGCGTTTTATAGTTAGACGCGCAAACCGGGAAAATGTGACAAACGGAGGTGAAAAATTTTTACCGGAAGTCACACTAAGCGTTTTCCCGGGGCTTAATTGACGTGAAGACATAAAAAAGCTCCCGGGTGCGTGTGCCTCCGGGAGCCGGTTTCCCGGTCCAATTCTAAATTCTGAAAAGTACCCCTTCAGTGGGACATTGGATGGCCGGGTGTGGGTCTATGTGGTGTTTAGCCGTTGAAGTATCCGAGCAGATCCTCGAAAATACCTATTGAGAACAGCCAGTAGAACAAGATGAATATCAGTACGATTACTCCGAGCCATAGCCATAAGCGGTTAGACTTGGCCGAATGGTTGTTGTGCCGGTTTTTCCCTTGAGCGAGGAGCTCTTCGGCGTCTTGTTCGCGACGGGCCTCGCTCTCGTTTTCTTTTACGTGTCTTTCTTTAGTATCCATAACCTTTTTCTTTAATGTTTTCCTTAATAACGCCGCAACTCCCGCGACGGTTCACAAAATCGCAGAAATCTTAGCCCCGATCCTTCCCCATTTAGGTGAAATAACAAAACTCACGCAGTTATAACCATCAGTAAACCAATATATTGTCCATAAAAAATTCCAGCAAATTGAGAATCATACGACACGCACCCCGAAACCATTTTGAGAAGAATTCTTTTTCGGTAAGATAATATACTGGAAATCAATGAATTAAATTCAGAATGGAACTTCGGTTTCGCCGGGGCCGGGCATTATGTCGGGGCCGGGCGCCGGGGAGTTGCCGTTGAAGTGCGCGAAGGAGTCGGAGAGGTTCATGCCGCCGGAGGAGGAGCCGGAATCGTCGCCGGAGGAGGGGAGGCCGCTGCCTGCGCCGCTGCCGGAGTACTGCTGCATGGTGTCTGCAAAGGAGTCGTTGTAATTCTCGAATTTTGCATACTTGGCAATGAAGCGTAGGTTCACTATGCCTACTGCGCCTGAACGGTGCTTGGCCAGAATCAGTTCGGCCATGCCGCGTATGTCGTTGCCCTCCTTGTCTTCGCCGGAGCGGGTGTAATACTCGGGGCGGTGGATGAAAGAGACGATGTCGGCGTCCTGTTCTATGGCGCCGGATTCGCGCAGGTCGGAAAGCACGGGGCGTTTGTCATCGCGGTTTTCGGTGGCGCGGTTAAGCTGCGAGAGGGCGATGATGGGGATGTTCAGCTCCTTAGCGAGGGCTTTCAGCGAGCGCGAGATGGTACTTACCTCCTGTTCGCGGCTGCCGAACTTCATTCCGGAGGCCGTCATCAGCTGCAGGTAGTCGATCATGATAATCTTTACGCCGAACTCACGCACCAGGCGCCGTGCCTTGGTACGTAGCTCCGAGATGGAGAGCGACGGCGTCTCGTCGAGGTAGAGCGGCGCGCCGTAGACGGAGGCGAGGCGCGCGTGCAGGTCGTTCCACTCCTCGTCGCGCAGGTCGCCCGACTTTATCTTCTCGCCGGTGAGCATCCCGACGTTGCTTATAAGGCGCTTTACGAGCTGGACGTTAGCCATTTCGAGCGAGAAGACGGCGGTGGGGATACTGTAATCGACGGCCATGTTCTTGGCCATGGAGAGCACGAAGGCGGTCTTGCCCATGGCGGGACGTGCCGCTATGATAATGAGGTCTGAGTTCTGCCATCCGCCCGTCATTTTGTCAAGGTCGGTAAAGCCTGTCTGCAGGCCGGAAAGGCCGGTGGTGGACTGCGAGGCGAGCTGCATCTGCTCCAGTGCGAGCGAGATTACGGGGTCCACTTGAGTTACTTCGCGCTTGAGTTGTGTCTGGGAAATCTCGAAGAGCTTTCCTTCGGCTTCCTGGAGGAGGTCGTCCACGTCGTTCGACTCATCGAAGGCTTTCCCTTCGATTTCGCTACTGAAATGTATGAGGCGGCGCGCCAGGTATTTCTGCGCCACGATGCGGGCATGGTACTCCACATGGGCGGCCGAGTAGACGCGGGACGTCAGGTCGGTGATATAGACTGCGCCCCCCACCTTGTCGAGGTTCTTGTCGGCACGTAGCTGCTCGGTTACGGAAATCATGTCTATGGGGCGCTGGTTGAAACCGAGCGTCGTTATGGCGCCGTAAATCAACTGGTGGCGCGGGTCGTAGAAGGAGTCGGGCGTCAGGATGTCGCACACGTTCATGTAAGCGTCCTTTTCGAGCATGAGGGCGCCGAGCACGGCCTCTTCGAGGTCGTTGTCGTGGGGGGGCAGTTTGCCGGAGGGTCCGGTCATCTGTTGTGCCTGGGTGCGGGGCCGGTTGCTTTGGGGTTTTATGTCGGGCATGGGGAGGTCGGTCTAAAAGTTGCAGATAAGGATGATTACGAGGGTGAAGAGGGAGGTGAGGAGCACGAGTTTGGCCGTCTTTCCGAGCAGAGCGTTGAGCCCGGCGCCCTGCTTCTTCTGCATGTCGCGGTAAAGGGCTACCACGGCGACGGCTATAATCAGGAAGGTGAAGATGGCACGGCTGCCTATGCGGGCGTGCGACGTGGCGGAGAAGTCGGCGCATAGGAATGTGCCGTAGGCGATGAGCGCAACGCCTGTGAGGCCGCAGAAGAGGTATAGGAAACTCATGACGCGCGGCCCGAAGCGCACGGCCAGGGTGCGTTTCCCCACTTTCCGGTCATCTTCGGTGTCTCGGTAATTATTCATTATCAGTACGTTGGCAGTCATGAGTCCGATACCCGCCCCGATGCAGAAACTTTCGGCGGAGAAAGCGGCCAGGGGACCGGCCTGCACGTAGGCTGTAAGCGAGACGGGCACGAGGCCGAAGAAAACGACGACGGCGGCTTCCCCCAGGCCATGGTGCGACAGCGGATAGGGGCCGGTGCTGTAAGCCAACGCGAAGAGGGCGATGAGCATCCCGGGGAGGAGCAGCCACCAGCCGCCCCAGTATATCAGCGAGAGTCCGGCGGCGCACGCCAGCCCTAAGGTGAGGAATGTGGCCGCCTTCATGGCGCCGGGAGTGAGGTCGCCTTCGGTGACGCCGCGGCGGAATCCCTCGCGCCCTTTCTTGTCAAGGCCGTAACGGTAGTCGTAATATTCGTTTGCAAAGTTTGAGGCAATCTGTGCCAACACCGCGAAGATGAGGCAGATGGCGGCAGGAAGAGGCTTGTAGTCCTGGTAAGCGACGGCGACGGCCGTTCCCGCCAAAACGCCGGCAATGCTCACCGGCAGTGTGTGCAGGCGCATGGCCTCGATCCATGATTTAATTTTTCGGTTCATAGCCCACAAAATTAGCTAAAATTCCCCGAACAAAAAAATTTATTCCCGACGTTATGCCGGAGTCCGGTTCGTATCGGCGCAAAAAAATTGATTGTCGTCACGACAACCAATCCATCTAATTAACCTTAAAAACTAATACCATGAAAAACTCGTTTGTATCTATATAACGCGGTTGCCTTGAAAAAGTTTTACCGGATAGAAAAATTTTTTCAGATTGCCGCAAATAATTTTTTATTCCTGCAAAATAATCTTTTAGCCATCGATGGGATTAGTCGCCGGGAGAATCAGGCATAAAATAAGAGAAACGCAAGCGTGAAACGGCGTTTCTCTTATATCTCTTTGGCAGACAGATGGTTAATCCTCTATGAGGTTGCGGCCGGTCATTTCGGCGGGTTGCGGGATTCCCATCACGTGGAGGACGGAGGGCGCCACATCGGCCAGTCGGCCGTTGCTTACCCGGGCGTTTTTGTCATCGGAAATATAGATGAAGGGGACGGGATTGAGGGAGTGTGCCGGGTTGGGGGTGCCGTCTTCGTTGATGGCATGGTCTGCGTTTCCGTGGTCTGCGATGATGATAACGCTGTAGCCGTGCCCGGTGGCGGACTTTACAACCTTGCCGACGCAGACGTCGAGGGCGTGGATGGCATCCTGGATGGCGGGGTATACACCGGTGTGGCCCACCATGTCGCCGTTGGCGAAGTTAACTACGGCGAAGTCATATTTCTCCGTGCCGAGGGCTTCCACCAGCTTGTCGGTCACCTCGTAGGCGCTCATCTCCGGCTTGAGGTCGTAGGTGGCGACCTTGGGGGAGGGGATGAGGATCCGTTCTTCGCCGGCGAAGGGGGCTTCGCGGCCGCCGTTGAAGAAGAAGGTGACATGGGCGTACTTCTCGGTCTCGGCTATGTGGAGCTGCTTCTTGCCAAGGGTGGAGAGATATTCGGCGAGGGTCATCTGCACGTCCTCTTTCGGAAAAAGTATGTGTACGCCGTGGAAGGAATCGTCGTAGGGCGTCATGCAGTAATACTGCAGGTCGGGGACGGGCTTCATGCCGTCCTGGTCGTGCTGTGTCAGCGCTATGGTAATCTCTTTGGCGCGGTCGTTGCGGTAGTTGAAGAAGATTACCACGTGTCCGGCGCCGATGCGGCCGTCCACCGTGTCGTTGACTATGGGCTTGAGGAACTCATCGGTAATTCCGGCTTCGTATGAGGCTTCCACTGCTTTCACCACGTCGGAGGTCTGTTCACCTTTTCCGGCGGTGAGCATGTCGTAAGCCAGTTTCACACGGTCCCAGTTGTTGTCGCGGTCCATGGCGTAGTAACGGCCTATGACCGAGGCTATCTTACCGGCCGACCGGGCGCAATGCTCCTGCACGCGGCTGAGGAATCCGGCGCCGCTGCGCGGGTCGGTGTCGCGGCCGTCCATGAAGCAGTGGAGGTAGACGTCCTTAAGCTCGTATTGGCGGGCTATGTCGCAGAGGGCGAAGAGGTGCTCCAGCGAGGAGTGAACGCCGCCGGTGGAGGTCAGGCCCATGAAGTGGATGGGCACATTGTGGGCGCGGGCGTAGCCGAAGGCACTCTTGATTTCGGGATTGTCGAGGATGGACCGCGACTCTATGGCCCGGTTGATTTTCACCAGGTCCTGATATACGATGCGTCCGGCGCCGATGTTGAGGTGGCCAACTTCGGAATTGCCCATCTGGCCGTCGGGGAGGCCGACGTCCTCGCCGCTGGCGTCGAGCTGCGAGTGGGGATAGCGGGCGTTGAGTGAGTCGATATTCGGTGTCTCTGTATTGAAGATGGCGTCGTCCTTCTTGTGGTCCCCGAGGCCGAAGCCGTCGAGAATCATCAGGAGAGCTTTTTGATTTTTACCTGTCGTAGACATATATAAGAACTATTTATTAACTATAACGCAAAATTCCAGTGTAAGATTTGGAATAAAAGTTTAAGAAATTATAAAATTTTAAGCTTTCTAAGGCGTCCGGATTGCCGGATTGCAAGAGTGATAAGCTGCGCCCCTTTGCAGGGCTATAAGTATGTGCGCAGCCTGTTTCACAACACAAACAGACCGCAGAAACATGCTGGCCCCGCCTCTCGATGACGGTGCGCCATGTTCGGCGGTCGTGTTTTGTGAAGTCGAAGATAGACGTACTGTGTCAGGATTAAGCCTGAGCTTTCTTCACGCGGCGCTCTTTGATACGGGCTTTCTTGCCGGTAAGGCCACGGAGATAGTACAGTTTGGCGCGGCGCACCTTGCCAAGCTTGTTGATGGTAATCGACTCGATGAACGGAGATTCCATGGGGAATATACGCTCAACGCCGATACCGTCGGAGATTTTGCGGACAGTGAAACGCTTTTTGTCTTCGTGTCCGTTGATGCGGATGACTACGCCGCGGAACTGCTGGATACGCTCTTTGTTACCCTCTTTGATGCGGTAAGCCACTGTGATGGTATCGCCGGGGCCGAAAGCGGGCAGATTCTTTTCAGGAGTGGCGAATGCCTGCTCCACTACTTTGATTAAATCCATTTTAATTTCAGTGTTAAAAGGTTGATTTGCAACATAATAGGCCGTCGTGTCCTACCAGCGGTTACAAAAAGCACGGCAAAGTTAGGAATTTTTCCCCATCCCCGCAAACTTTTAACCGTTTTTTTGCCTCCTTCGCCCCTTCCCCCGGAATAATCTACCCGGCAATAGTATTGTGAGCAACGAAAAACAGCCGGCACGTGGCGCGGCTGTCTCTGGTACTCCCGTGGGGAGTCGAACCCCAATCGATGGAACCGGAATCCATTATTCTATCCATTGAACTACGGGAGCGTTCCTTTACTGGCTGCAAAGTTACAACTTTTTTTTATTTCCGCCAAATTCAGGAGATATAATTCACGGCGCTTTTCTCCGTTACTCAATTAGGCCGCCGTAGCACGACAGGACCGGCGGTTCATAGACACTTATTTTTTATTCGACATGACGGAACAAACCATAACACAGAACGAAACGCCGGCCGTAACATCCGGGCCGCGGCGCCGGCGTTTGCTCGAGTTTGACTTTGCGCGCGGTTTCGCCATCCTCTTTGTGGTTCTCATACATTGGGACCCGGCGGAGGCGCCCGTATGGTGGCAGCATGCCGTGTCTTACATCCACACCTTTATAATGCCGCTTTTCCTGGCCGTCAGCGGGTTCGTCTACATGCATACGCGCGGTACCCGGAGCTATGGCGCTTTCCTTTTGGGAAAAGTGAAACGGCTCCTCGTGCCGTACTTCTTTACCTCTCTTATCGTGGTTACCATCAAACTCCTGATGCAAGGGGAGGCGTATGTGCAGCATCCGGTGACGACGGCCACATACCTCGAGATATTCTACCTTCCGGCCGCCGGGTATTACCTGTGGTTCGTGTGGGCGCTGTGGTGGATGTTCATGATAGTTCCTTTCTTCAAGACGCCTAAAATGCGGCTCGTTCTCCTGGCCATCAGCTTTGTGGCGGCATACCTCCCCGTCACCGCGCCGGATGTTTTCTGCCTCGAAATGACACGACGTATGACGGTATTCTTTGTCCTGGGGACGGTGCTTTACGACTACCGCGACGTGGTGGGTTTCTCCTCCTCACGTCCCGACGGACGCCAGGCTACGGTTCCCGCCTGCATCGCGACGGTGCTCTTCATCCTCAGCTCGGTATTTTACTTCACCGTGCTCCCCCAGGCCGCATACGCCAATCCCTACTTCGCCATCTATGCCGTCCCGGCGCTGTGCGGATTCCTTGTGCCACACGCCACATCGCGTTTCGGCCGCACGATGCTCCAAATCTCCGCCGCCTCTTATCTCATCTACCTTTTCCACACCACGTTCCTCGGCTTTGCTAAATCGCTTGTTCTCCCGTGGATTGACGGGCGGACGTTCCCTCTGGTAGACGGCCACGCGCAGGTATGGCCCTTCCTCGCCGCCACGGCCATCACGCTGACGGTGGGCGCCACCGTGCCGTTCCTGCTTTACCGCTATGTGCTTAACCGCTTCCGGGTGACCCGCTTCATGTTCGGACTGAAATAATCTGCGGTATAGATAAAATAAGAAACGGAGGAGGACCCGCGGGCGGGTCTTCCTCCGTGTTCATGTCAGGGGAATGCTTACTTATTTCACAACAGTCTTGAGGCTCTTGTTACCGCTCTTGACGATGTAGAGGCCTTTGCCGAGTGTGTTGAGGTCAAACTCAGCCTGAGCTGCGGCTACGCGGACGCCGGAGACGGTATAGACTTCGATGGCGCCGGCTGCACGGGCAATGCCGCCTTCGATGTCGAGGTCACCTTCGGCTGCGATGCCTTCGATGCCGTCCTGCTTGCTTTCGGGGAGGATGTTCACGAACTCTCTCCAGATGTCGGCTGCTTTGTAAGCGTCCACTGCGTCGGCAGGCACATAGAGCTTAACTTCGGAGTAGAAATGTGTGCGGAGCTCGTCGGTGAACTCCTTGCCGCCGAAGAAGAAGTCGTCCGCCACCTGTTCGAAGTGTTCGTCGTTCTGCTCGTGGACGGGAGGCACGGGAGATGCGATGTGGATTTCTTCGAGCACCCATTGCGGGGTATTGGTAGCCTGATCGGGCACCCATACCGCGAGGCAGGCATGGCCCATGCGGCGTACGCCCGAGCCGAGGTAGACTTTCTTCACGCCGCCGTTGCCCTGGAAAGCGTCACTGCGTACCCATTCCACAGAGTTGGGGACCTTGATTTCGGTGATGGGGCCGACATCCGCGAAGGAGCTCTTGCCTACTTCCTCTATTCCCTCTTCGATGGTGAAGGAGGTCATGTTCTTGCAATACCAGAACGCGCTGTTGGGGATGATTTTTATGCGGCCGGGGATGACGTGGCTTACCACGCCGCTCTTGTCGAAGATACCTCTCTCCCAAGATTCTACCGACATCGGCATCTCTACGCCCTGGAGCGCGGAGCAGCTTCCGAAGGCGTGTTCGCCTATCGAAACGGTACCTTCGTGCAGGGTAACGTTCTTGAGGTTCGTGCATTCCGAGAAGGTGAGCTGCGGCAGGTGTTCCACGCTTCCGGGAATATCTATACTTTCAAGGGCTGTACAACCCACGAATACGGAGCCGTCGTTGCCGGTCACATCCCACATTTAGCCGAGTTCGGTAAGGGTGGAGGGGAGGTTGATGTTCTTGAGGTTCTTACATTCATTGAACGCGGCGTGTCCGATGCCCTCGAGCCCTTCGGCTATGGTGACAGTCTCTGCGCCGCATTTCCAGAATGCGTAGGTGTCGATTTTTTGACCGATGACGGGATGCTTACGGTTTTGACGTCGGTTGTATTGTAGAAAGCCTGGCGTTCGACCTGCACTACGGAATACTCCGTGGAGGTTTCGGGGTCGGTCACTTTGGCGGGAATCACGATGTCGGTTCCTTCTACGTATTTCTTTACGGTGACGGTGTTGTCGTCAAGGGTGGAGTAACGCAGTCCGTCCACCACGAATTCGTCTGCCGAGGCAGCTGCCGTTCCCAGTGCGAACAGTGCTACGGGGAGCATAAAGCGTAATGAATTTTTCATTTAAGTAGATATTGGTTAAAAAGTGAATTAACGAAAGAGGTTGTTTCAGAAACGTAGTGTTGTTTTTTCTGAGGGCGGATGTGCGGGTTATTTCACAAGTATTTTGGAAACCTTGTCGCCGCGGCGGCATATAACCACGGTTCCGGGACGGGGATTGTCCACGCGCACACCCTGGAGGGTGAAGTATTCTGCCGGAGCCTCGGTAGCGTCGGCTACGGGCGTTTCCACTCCGCTGCTGTCGCCCAGAGGCACGGTGAGATATGTGTCCTTGTATTCTACCATGGCTTTGCCGTCGGCCATGTTATAGAGCGACCAGGAAGGGATGTTCACCACGTAGAGGTTTTCCTCACCCTCTTTCTTGGCGATGGTGCCGGTTATGGCGGTGCCGTTGGTGGAGGCGAAGTGGAGGTCCATCACCCGGCCGTCGTCGAATTTGAAGTCCTTGTGGCAGAGGGTAGGCTGCGCGGTGCAGGTGCCGGCTTCAAGGTCGGCCGTGAAGTCGAGCGGTATGCGGTAGCCGCGGTTGCCGAAGTTGCGCACCGTGAAGCCTCCCGCCGTCGGGTCGATGTAAACCAGGGCTTCGCCCGAAGATACGTGCGTTGCGTCGGTGAGCGTCATGGAACCGTTGTACTTGTACATCTCTATGGCAGCGATGAAGTCCACGCCCTGGGTTATGTGCTGGCCTACGGCGTCCGGGTAGCTTGTTACTATCAGGCAGCTTACGGGGGCGTTCCCGGCGGCGTTGGGCTCGCAGTAATAGGTCATCCCTTTGTTCGCCTGGTCATAGTTCAGCACTATGGGCTCGTCGAGCATGATGTCGGTGTTCCAGTCGCTGACATATATATAAGAAGTATAGTCGCCGTAGGTTCCGAGGCAGGTTCCGGCGGGGATTGTTATGGTCTGTGCTTCTTGGTCGAATTTGGCGTGCACTTCGGAGATAGGGGTGCCGTCGTAGTCGAAGTCTGCCCAGAAACCGTAGAGTATCAGGTCGTCGGGTCCTTCGCCGGGCATCACTATGGGGAGGCAATAGGAGCGTTCCCAGCCCTGGAAAGCGCGGGTCAGACGGAAGGAGTCGAAGTTATAATAGCCGCACACTTCGTCACGTGTGGCTTTGCCGGCGGCTTCATGCCGAGGGGCCGGGAGAGTGGCCGTAGGCTGTGCCTTGGCATTGAGTTGAAAACGCTCTGCGGCCGGGACGGCCGACTTACAGTCGGCGGCTCCGGCGCCCAAGGATGTCGCGCATATCAGGGCGGCAACCGGAATGGATACGAGTTTATAGATGTCGTGTAGTATATAAAATAAGGTAAAAAAGCTTGGCAAGGTTCAGGAAGAAATTTTCAAACGGAAATCTGAAATATTGGTTTATGAGTTTATCCTTATTGGTTTCGTAGAATATTTATAAATCCCAGCGGATAAAATATATACGAATCCGGTGCAAAATTAGCATGATTCGGCTTATTTAGGACATTTTAAATGTTAAAATATATTAATAACTGAATTTTTAACTATCCTGATGGCATTTTTTTCTATAATATAGTGTATTCCGGTGCGTTTTCTCCCCCGTCGCTCGTTGCTATTTGCTTGAAATGATTATACATCCGTAGTTTCGGCAGCATCGCAAGGAGGGCGGCGCCGGCTTCGACGGCGGCGTCAGGATGCGGTTGCGGCATGTTTACGGTCACTTTCCGGTCGTTTTTTTATCACCGAAATTTGGCAGCTACGGGATTTTGCGTTATTTTTGCAAAACAAAATTCGATTTTCCTATGGATGTACGTATCGAGAAGGAATGGGGGCGCCAACTCGCCCCGGTATTCCAAAGCGACTGGTTCGCCCGGCTGGCCCGCGGCGTCCACGCAGAGTATGCCGCCAACCCCGGTGCCGTATTCCCGCCCGCGTGCGAAATTTTCGCCGCCTTCGACCTCACTCCCTTCGACGACGTGAAAGTGGTAATCCTCGGACAGGACCCCTATCACGGTCCGGGGCAGGCCAACGGCCTCTGCTTCTCCGTGGCGCCGGGCGTCGCTATGCCGCCTTCGCTCGTCAATATTTTCAAAGAGGTGCACGACGACACCGGCGCCCCGATGCCGGCCGACGGCGACCTCTCCCGCTGGGCACGGCAGGGTGTTTTGCTGCTGAACGCCTCGCTGACGGTAAGGGCACACCAGCCAAAGTCGCACGCATATCTCGGTTGGGAACAGTTCACCGATGCCGCCGTGCGCACGCTTGCCGAAAAGCGCGATGGCCTCGTGTTCCTGCTGTGGGGTTCCGACGCCGCCCGCAAGGGAGCGATGATAGACACTTCGCGCCACCTGGTGCTCAAGTCGCCGCATCCCTCGCCCCTCTCGGCCTACCGCGGATTCTTCGGCAACCACCATTTCTCCCGCGCCAACGAATACCTCGTACAACACGGAAAATCACCAATTATCTGGTAACGAAAAATGACACTCGAAGAAAGAAAACAGAAAGCACTCGAGATAAGGAAACAGGGTTATAACTGCGCGCAGACAGTACTGATGGTCTTCGCCGCCGACCTCGGCCTCACTGAAGGGCAGGCCGCCTCCATGACATCGGGCCTCGGAGGCGGAGTGGGCGCTTGCGGCGAACTCTGCGGCGTCCCCCTGGGCATGGCCATCGCGCAGAGCATGATATGTGGTCCCGATCCCACGAAGAAAGCCCGCACTTACGGCGAGGTACGCTCGCTGATGGAGGAGTTCGCCTCGCGCCACAACGGCTTCCTCCGCTGCCGCGACCTAAAGTCCAAACCGAATGCCATTCCCTGCAATGAGTTGATACTTAACGGTATAGAAATCCTGCACAAAGCCTTGACCAAGCAGTGAGAAAGTTCCTCGCCCTCCTGGCAGCATTGTCCTTGTCCGTGCCGGCCGTCGCCCTTGACACTGCGCCCGGCATCTTCGACCCCACGTTCCGCACGCTCAAGATTCAGCGCTCCGACAACTTCTTCCTGCCGCCGGTAATCTCGCTGCGCGGCGACGAGGCGCTTACCGTCACCTTCGACCGCCTCGGCGAAGACCGTGACTTCCTGCGCTACCGCCTCCTGCACTGTAACGCCGACTGGCAGCCCTCCGGCCTCGTGGAGTCGGAATACCTCTCCGGCTTCAACGACCTTGCCATCGAGGACTATGCCTTCTCGCAGAACACATTCGTCCACTTCCTCAACTACCGCATAGAGTTGCCCGCCGAAGAGCTGCGCCCGCTGGTTTCGGGCAACTACCTCCTGCAGGTCTATGACGAGCAGGACCCGGGCGAGACGCTCCTCCAGGCGCGATTCTGCGTCTCGGAAGGGGCGGTGGAGATAATGGCGCAGGCCGACTCGCAGACCGACCGCGGACTCAACGGCGAGTTCCAGCAACTCGACGTCATCCTTGACACCGGACAGACTGCCATACGCAACCCTTACAGCGACATTACGCTCACAGTGGAACAGAACGCCGTCCCCGGCACCGACGCCGTAGTGATACGCAACCCGCAGCGCGTGCAGGGCAACCGCGTGATTTACGAACACCTCAACGAGTTGATATTCCCAGCCGGCAACGAGTTCCGCCGCTTCGAGACGGTACGCGCCGACTATCCCGGGATGAACGTCGACTCGGTGCGCTACGTCGGGCCGGGCTACCACGCCTACCTCCGCCGCGACCGCCCCGGACGCGACCGCAGTTACAGCTACGACCAGACGCAGTCCGGCCGCTTCATGGTACGCGAATACAACGCCACCGACGCCGACCTCGGCGCCGACTACGTCACCGTACATTTCACCCTCGAAATGCCGGAAATCATCGACGCCGAGGTGTATGTGGAAGGGGAGATGACCCTGGGGCGCTACTCCGCGCAGAACCGTATGCGCTACGACCGTGACCGCCATGCCTATACACTCGAGATGCCCCTTAAACAAGGCTCCTATAACTATAGGTATGTCGTAAAATCGGCCGCCGGCACCGACCCGTACTTTATAGACGGCAACAAATACGAAACCCGCAACGAATACACCGTGAAGGCTTACGTGCGCCAGCCCGGCGAAAGGGCCGACCGGCTTCTGGGCACGACCACCGTCACCGCCTTCCAGTAATACAGAACATTATGCTACAGATAAAAGATACACTCGTTTCCCTTGACCTCGTGGAGGAATACTTCAAATGCGACCTCAGCCAATGTCTCGGACAGTGCTGTGTGGAGGGAGAGGCCGGCGCTCCCGTGACCATCGGTGAGGTGCGCGCCATAGAGGACGTGCTGCCCGGCATATACGACGAAATGCTCCCCGGCGCCAAGCGTGTGGTGGAGGAGCAGGGCGTCTGCTATGTGGACGAAGAGGGGGACCTCGTGACCTCCATAGTCGACGGCCGCGACTGCGTCTTCACCACCTATGCTCCCGGCGGGGTATGTCTCTGCCTGCTTGAAAAAGCCTACCGAGAGGGACGCATACCGCAGACCAAACCCATGTCGTGCCACCTTTATCCGGTGCGGCTCGACCCGGTGGGTGTCATGACGGCCGTAAACCTGCACAAATGGAACGTCTGCAAATGCGCCCTGAAAGAGGGGAGGAAGAACCGCGTCCGTGCCTACGAGTTCCTGAAAGAACCCCTGACGCGCCGTTTCGGCCAGGAATGGTACGACGAGCTCGACCTCACCGCCCGCGAATACCTCCGCCAAAAAAAGGAGGAAAAGTGACGCGGCGACACATTCCCGGGGTGCGAAAAACCTGCACAAAC
>OGNF01001279.1_pt1 | contig 23656 bp, 29 predicted proteins | sample 1573321 | NCBI WGS metagenome assembly OGNF01 (sample SAMEA2581911, study PRJEB24529) | metagenome | biome: Human gut stool | place: China | collected 2011
TAAGTGGAGATGAATACAATTCGATAGAGAAACTTGTTAGATAAATTACAATTTAGCTAATTATTAGAGTAGCAGTAGTTTGATAAAATGTTAAAATACATTGCTTGTAGCAACGAAACTTTTATATTAAAATTTACTTAAAGAAAGGAGTGAATTTTATATGTTAAAAGATAATTTAAAAACTTTAAGAAAGAACAAAGGACTTTCACAAGAAGAATTAAGTGTCAAATTAAATGTTGTAAGACAAACTGTATCTAAATGGGAACAAGGATTATCTGTCCCAGATGCTGAAATGTTAATATCTATATCAGAGGTGTTTGATACTCCAGTTAGTACGATTTTGGGAGAAAATATCAATGAAAAAGAAAAGAATGAACTAAAAGTAATATCAGAAAAATTAGAGGTAATAAACTTACAATTATCACACGGTATTGAACATAGAAGAAAAGTATTACATTATAGTTTAATTTCAATTCTTACAGTTATAATAGTAGTTTTTGCTTTTTTGTTATTTGGTTTTAATACTCCGTATTTAGAGTGGGACTATAGTCATACTGAATATGCAGTTTTGGGTGTTATATGCCACGCTTTTGTATGGATGTTTGTTAGGTTTTTTCCTTTTGTATTAATTGCATTAGTTGTTGGAATAGTTTTAACAAGAAAGAAAAAATAAATTACAATTTTGTAGTATAGTGAAATAATAGTAAGTTGAAAGAGAGATGTGTTTTATGAAAAAGAAAATTATATTGTCTATTGCATTTATTTTTAGTTTATTACCTATGCTGTTGAATCAATATGGTGGAGCAAAAGGTGTTCAAGAAATATCTGGCTTAGTTAATTTATTTAATCCAGTAGGAATCGTATCTGTTTTGTTATTTATAGTAGGGATATGGTTGCCTTTTAAAAATATTAAAGTAAATAAAGCATTAAGTATTTTAGGTGTAATTGGGATTGTTGTTTCGGAAATTTATCAGTTTTTAACTTGGCATATACAAAATATTACAGGAGAAATAAGCATACAGAATAGTATTAACTTTGCTTTTCCTGAATTTTATATAGGATTAGTAATATCTTTAATTATGGTAATTGCTTATTTCGTTATAGATAAAATAGTAAAAGAATAATAAATTATAATTTGAATGAAAGATTAGATGTAAGAGTCTAATCTTTATTTTTTTCGTAAAGTATGGTATAAATATAAGGAGTGGAAAGGATAACCAAAATGAAGAAAATAAATGTTGAAGAATTAAGAGAATTGTTTATAGAAATAAAATATGGCAATAATATAGCCTTTGAAAAACTATATAAAAACTATAAAAATTTAGTATATAAGATTGCATACAGCATATTAAAAAATTCATACGATTCTGATGATATAGTGCAAATTGTATTTGAAAAGATATATTCTATTGATAAAGATAAGTTACCCACTCGCAATGAATCTAGTTGGTTATATTCTGTTACTAAAAATGAAACAATAAATTATTTAAATAAAAAGAAAAATCATATTGAACTTGAAGAAATATATGAAATTGAAGATAATAATAATGAAATAAATGAACTAATAAATAAGGATAGTTATAATAGATTAATTGGTAAATTAAATGAAAATGAAAAAGAAATTATTTCGTTAAAAATATTATCAAATTTATCATTTAAAGAAATTGCAAAATTACTAAATAAACCAACAGGAACTATAAAATGGATATATTACAAATCAATAAATACTTTAAAATTATTATTAAGTAATTTAGCAATGTTTATTATTTCATTTATATCAAGTTGTTTTGCAATGAAAAATAGGAAAAAGCTATCTCCAAAGCTTAATGTAGATGAAAGTAATCAAACAAAAGAAGAGATAAAAGATGAAATAACAGAAGATAAAGAGCTTTTGCAAGCCAATAAAAAAAGTACAATAACAAATGATAAGAGTTCTCAGATGCAAGAAAGTGTAATTGAAGAAGTACCAAATATAAGCAACAATTACTTAAGCATAAGTTTAATTGGAGTATCAACAATATTTTTTATACTAACTATAATTTTTTCAATTATTTTTACAAAACACCAACTAAAACGAAGGAAAAAATTGTCTAAAAAATAGAAAGGTTAAAAAGGTGGTATGTATGAATAAAAATATTTTCAAATGGATAATTGTAGTTATAGCTATATTAGCAATTATAATTGGAATTATGTATTTAATTGATTTTAATAGAATGAAAAACGGAGAAGAAGTTATATTTAGCACGTGGGGAACAAAATATGCACCTGTATTGGCAATAAAACAAAACAACAATGCGGTTAGTGAAAAATATCAAAAATATTCTAAAACAATAAATAATGTTCATTTAGAATTGAATATTCCAAATGAGTGGAAGTATAAAGAAATACAAAAAAACGAAGATGAGAGTTCTTATGAGTATGCCTTAAAATTATACAAAAATATTGAAGAACAATATGCAATGCTATATATTTATAATAATCAATTTGGTGTTTGTGGTACAGGAAGAACATCAAAAAATATAACCTTAAATAACGGAAATGAAGCGACTGTCGGATATTATGATGGAAATAAAAAGTGGAGCGATATTTCGTTTTATAGTATGAATAAAAATATGGCAGTTATTAATTATGGATTAATAGATAATGATGCAGAAGAAGTAATTGAATTTATAAAAACTATAAATATTGTTTATTTATCAACGGAAAATAGTAATAAAAAACCAGAAAATGTAACTATTGAAGTATTAGAAAATACAATAACAAACAAAGCAGCAGAAATATTAATTACAGATAATAATAAAAATCAATATGGCTGGGGAGTTGAATTTAGAGTACAACAAAAAATAGATGGAAAATGGAAAGAACTAGATTATATATCAGATGATTTGTCTTGGATTGAAATTGCTTATGAATTAGATAAAAATAACCAAGTAAAAATGAAAGTTGATTTTGAAAAATACTATGGAATATTAAAGAGGGGAATTTATAGAATAGTAAAACCAGTTTATGATAATGGATATATAGATTTGTATTCAAACGAGTTTGAAATTAAATAAAGTATCAAAAGTAATAATTTAGAAAGGAAAAAATATGTTAGGAATTTTTATTTTATTAATTATAGCAATGTTGCTAGTAGTTAAGTTTTGCAAGAAAACATTAAAAATTGTATTATCTATTATAATTGTTTTAATTTCATTATATTGTATTATAATATCTGTTGATATGAATAGAGTACATAGCTTTAGAGAACCTATATTTGCTACAATTAAGCAAGAGGATGATTTGACTATGAAAACAAAAATATATCAAGGTTTAGGTTATGAGGTCAAAATGGTTAAAGATGTAACAAAGGATAAAATAATAAAAATAGAAATGTATATGTTTGATAAAGTAATTGCAGGAGCTGTAGAGTAAAAAGCTATACAATTATATTTTGAAAGTAAAACAAAAGTACAGCTCAAGGTATTGAACTGTACTTTTTTTACAAAATATTTCTATTTATATATTCTAGCATTAGCTCAATGAATTGTTTAGGACTAATTCTATTGGTTAGATCGTGATACGGAAAATTGGTTAGATCGTGATACGGAAAAAATGTATTTAAATGTTCTCTCTTAACATATTTGCTCATAGTTTTCAAAGAGCTTTCAATACTCCATTGGATATTTTTTTCAGATACATTATACTTATGAGACAAAATAACACAGAGACACTTAAAGTTATCTAATAAATTTTCATTATCGTAGCAAAGAGTTATTGCATCCAACAAATACAAGCCACCTTTTGAAAAATGATTTAAATGTAATTTTGAAAATACCATTTTTATATCATTTATATTTAAAACAGGTTTACTATTAAATTTTGCAACATCATATATTTCTTGTATTAGAAAATCAAAATTTACAGGTTTAGGAATCAAGTTATATATTTTTTTAATTCTCTAAATTTAATTTGTTCTTGTGCTTTCCCTGATACAATTAAAATATTTCTCTTTTCATTTTCTTCTGGCAATGCAGATAAATTGTTAGCAACATCTGCACCACTCATTTTAGGCATTTCTAAGTCTAGCAATAATACATCAGGTTTATTTATTAAATAGGAATTATAAGCTTCCTCACCATCCATAGCTATACCGCAAAGGGCGATATCTTTTTCTTTTGTAAGAATTGTTGAACAAGATGTAATCCAATCTGCATTATCATCAGCGATCATAACTCTAACCATATAAGATATCCTCCAATTTTAATTGCCTAAATTATATCACGAAAATGCCTGAAATTCAATAAAATCAACAATATTTATGCCAAAAAGTCAGTTAAAAAAAGTAAGATTATGGAAACTTTATACCGAATTTTTCCGATTTAATCAAATATGCACCAATTATTCGATAAAATACCTTAAAAAATGATAGTATTCCCATAGGACAATAGTCCGAAATAAGGGAAGTATTACCTATGATATGAATAACAAACATAAGATAATATTTATAAACACTATATTTCAGACTATTGTGTATTAGGAGGATTTTATTTATGGATGGATAAAAATTTTATTAATTAAATAATTAGCAATGGAATATAACTTCCTTTGTTTTGGACATTGTTCAATTTTTATGATTGGAGAATGTTTATGGAAAGGAAGAATTATTTAATAGAAGGATTATCAAAAGATGAAACAGCATATTTAAAAAGTATTATTGTAAATACAAGAAAGAGGTATATAAAGGATAATTATTGCTATATTAATAATCAATGTGTGAGTATGGAAGAAGTAGAAGGAATTGAGGGAGAATCTGTGCTTGATATAATTATTAATAAATGTGAAGATGAGATTAAGTCTGCTGTTGAATTTGAAAAAGTTATTTCTGATAGTAAATTGTATTATGCAATAAAAGCATTGTCTTTGAGAGAGAAGATGGTGCTTTTTTCTTTGTATAAGGAAAATAAGAGTATTAATATAATTGCAATGGAAATGAATTTAGAAAGAACTACTATATGGAGAATTAAGGCAATAGCACTAGACAAAATAATGAAATATCTTATAGGAGGAAAGAGAGATGTTTAATGATTTTAGTTTATCAGATGAGGAAATTATAAAAATAATAGAAGAGTACAAGCCTTTAATATTAAGTAGATCAAAAATAAATTTTAAGTTTGATGAAGATCTATATCAAGAAATAATAATTGCTATATTTAAAAAACTTTCAGAAAATCGAAAAAAATAAAAAAATTTTTCAAAATTTGCAACATCGACAAAAATTTTTGACTTCATATGGGTAGATAAAAAAGGAGGTGTACAATATGGAGTCAAAAACACAAGAACTTATGGACATAGATTCAGCAATTGCTTATGCTCAATTAGCAGTACATACTTTGCAGAATAGTGCGACAGAGGTAAATGCAAAAGAACTGCGAAGTGAAATTAAAATGTTGCATTTAAAGTTTGGAACATCAGAAGTCAAGAGATTGGCAAATATTATTGTAAAGGGGAAAAAATAATGTGCTATGCAATTCTAATTATTTTACTAATTATCTCCTTTACAATAATAGAGTATTTAACACATAGAAGAAAAAGGAAATATAAAAAAGTAAAACCTTTAAGTAAAATGAGTAAAAAAGAATTCAAAAAAGCTATGAAAGATTTAGAAATTAAGTAGAGTTATATTTTAGCTCTATTAGTTTCTTCATATTCAAAAATTGTTAGTAAAAAGTTAAGTAAGGAAATTTTAGAGTGTATGGATAAAAATAAAGATATAATTATAAGAATGTATTTCATAGAAAAATTAAGACCAATTGATATTTCTAAAAAACTTGCAATATCCAAAAGTGCAGTTACTCAAGTTTTACAAAAAGATAATAGATATTTAAAGGAAAAAGAAATAAGAAAACAAATAAACAGAAAAAAGAATATTGAATATACAAAACAATATATAACAACTACAAGAAAAAATAAGAGTATAGATGTGGACTATGCAATATTAAAACAAGCTCACGAACAGGCAAGTAGAGAATTGTCTGGTGGAAGAAAACCAATAAGTAATAGAGCTTTTAGAGATTGGAATCCATCAATTTATAAATATAATGAAAAAAGTAAAAGTTATGTATTAAGAAAAGGAATTGTTGTGGGCAATGATGTGCCTAAACGCATTAATTGGAAAGGTTATTAAAAGTTGAGATAGTTTCTCTATCGCAATTGTATGAGGAGGCTCTTATGAAACAAGAATTTAAAATAATAGAGGTATTTGATAAAGAAAAACCAGATATAAAAGTGGTTTTAAAGGATATATTTAAATCTTATATAAAAGATGTAATAAATAGTAATTATGACTTGAAAAAAAGTAAATAAGAGTTATAATATGAACAATCGAGGATAGGAAACTACCGTTATCAGCTGAGAGGAGGAAAAATGATAACGATAAGTAATCCTGAAAAATATGTTGTAGGAATATTAGTAAGACTATCCAACGAAAGAATAGAAGATTTAAAAAGATATGGAGAAAGTGGAAGTATAACAAATCAAAAAATTCTTTTAAATAATTTTTGTAAAGAAAATCATTTGACGATATATAAAACCTATGTGGATGATGGAGAAAGTGGAGCATTTTATGATAGACCTGGATTTCAAGAAATGATAAATGATGTCGATGAAGGTCATATAAATATGGTCGTAGTTAAAGATTTATCTAGATTTCGGAAGGGTTGCATCAGGAATTGATGACTATATAGAAGAGTTTTTTCAACTAAAGGGTGTAAGATTTGTTGCAGTAAATGAGAATTTAGATTCAAAAACATCAGCTAATTTTCACGATGATATAAAAATTAGGGCTTTTTTTAATGAGTGGTTTTTAAGAGACTGTTCAAAAAAGACTAGAGATGGAAAGCACAATAAAGCGTTGCAGGGGAAAGTGATGGCAACATATCCAAAGTATCGGATATAGAAAAGATCCTAATGATAAAAATCATTATATTATAAATGAAGAAACTGGCTGGGTTGTGCAAAAAATATTTGAAACATTAAAAACAGGCACACTTCCAACGGATGTTGCTCAATGGCTTAATGATAATAATGTCCCTGTACCATCAGAATCGGTAGGAAATGCTCATACTAGAAGATATAATGAGGTAAAGAGAAGATGGAATAGAACGGCAGTTGTTAGAATTGCAAAAGATAGAACTTATTTGGGATGTGTAATAAATGGTAAAGCAAAAAAAGTAAGTTATAAAAGTAAGAGAATTATTCAAATTCCAATTGAAGAACAAATTGAAGTTAAAGGAATGCATGAGCCACTAGTAGACCAAGAAACATTTGATATAGTTCAAAGAATGATAGAAAGTAGAAGAAGGACAAGAGTAAAGAAACATGATTTCCTTTTAAAAGGTTTATTGGAGTGTGCAGAATGTGGGAAAAAATTAAGTGTATTAACATTAAAACAGAAAAGTGGTAATTCAATACAATATTTAAGGTGCAATACTTATGCTTCTATGACACGACTTAAACTATGTACTCCACATTCAAATAATTGTGAAAAATTAACAAATGCAATTATTAAAACAATAAAAGAACGACTTAAAGAATATCTAAAAGAAGATGAACTATTCAAATTAGCAGAAAAAGTAAAAGATACTAACGCCTACAAAAAGAATTTAATTCAGAATCAAATTCAAGCAAATCAAAGTAAAATAGAAATTATGAATAAGAAAATCGACCGATTGTATGAAGATAAACTATCAGGAATTATTAATGTTGATGACTTTGAAAGAATGTATGTTTCAACATTGGATAGAAAAAAAGAAATAGAAGAGTTGATAAAAAATTTGTTAAAACAAAAAGAAGAAACAGCACAAGAGGTTGATTTAAAGAAAGAAGTAACTAATTTTATTAAAGCAAGAAAAATAACAAGAGAAATGATAGTATCATTAGTTGATAAAATCACAGTATCTGAAAATAAGGAAGTAAAAATATACTATAAATTCAGTATATTAAATGAAGATAATAAGCAGGATGATAATGTTTATGACATTAGAGACTGCATTAATTTTTAAAAATAAAAATTTATCATAACGAACAATGATGACAATAGTGATGCTATTAATACTAGCGGGAATAACAATAAATACAGTAGTAGGAGATAAAGGATTAATAAGTAGGGCTGATGCAAAAGTACAAATGGAAATAGCGAACGAAAAAGAGATAGTTGCAAGAGCGCAAATGCTAACTGTAATAAGGTCAAAAGATACAGAAATAAGCTATGAAATATTTGAACCAGCATTACAAGAAGAAGCAGGAGGAAACAATGTGGAAGCAAGTGATGCAGGAGATATAATAGATGTACTTTTTCCAGATACTAATAGATATTATGAAGTTGATAAAAATGGAAATATAACAGGGCCAAATGAAGTAGTAAATGATGAAAATGCAGGAGACATAACAAAAGGTGGAAGATGTGACGGGAGCCAAGAAAAGCCTTATGAAATAAGTTATATAGAAGACTTTGTGGTATTAGCTAATATAGTGAATTGTGAAGGAGTAAGAATTGAGAGTGGTAAAGTTATAAATGTTACCAAAGATGATAAAAAGAATATAGAAGGCAAAAATTTTGTATTAACTAGAAACCTAAATTTTAAGTCAAAATATTCTTATGCAGATAGTACAAGAACGGATTTTGGAAATATAAATGGAGATGAAACAGATGAAAATACTTTAATTACTGAAATGACAACAGGTACTGGTTTTACATCAATAGGATATAATAATACTAGTAGATTTTATGGAAATTTCGATGGAAAAAATAATAGTATTAACAATATATTTATAAATAATATAAACAGAACAGTTAGAGATGGAGCAGAAGGATTATTTGGAGTTATTGAAAATTCAAAAATTACTAATCTAAAAATAAATGGAGTTATAGATGGAGGTACACAAATAGCTGGAGGAATTGTGGGAGAAGTTTATGGAAGATGCAATATAATTAATTGCACAAATAGCTGTAATGTTAAAGGATGTAGTGGAGTAGGTGGAATTATTGGAAGGGTATATGGAAGTAATGAAAATAAAATAATCGCTAATTGCTATAATGCGGGAATAATATGCAATTATGAACCTTATGCAGACTATGCGGGTGTTGGTGGAATTATAGGGAATAGTACTGCCTATACTTATGTAATTAATTGTTATAATGAAGGAAATGTGACAAATAACTCGAAAAAAATGTATGCTGGTGCAGGTGGAATAATAGGAAGTACGGGAAATAACAAGGCATACATTTGGAATTGCTGTAATATTGCAAATGTAAGTGGAAAATATGAGGAAGGCTCTATGATTGGAGCATATTGGTATAGTAATTGGATTTCTGACATAAAAAATTGCTATTATTTAAAAGGAACAGCAAAATATGTAATTGGAAAAGAAAAAACAACTCAAGAATATGATGCTACCGAATATACAGAACAAAAAATGAAGAGTGTAGAATTGGTATATAAATTAAATGAATATGTGATGACATATAATAAGGAAAATAAAGACAACGAAGACTTTATAGAATTAAAATATTGGGAAGAGCATAATAATGAATATCCAACATTTAAAAATTAAAAGATAAGCAAGTAGTAAAATGAAATATCTACTTGCTTATTTTAACTCTTGAAATCCTACTTAAATAGTAGTACAATAGTAAATATATTGGAGGAGATTGAAAATGAAAATTTCTACAAAAGGAAGATATGCTCTTAGAGTAATGATAGACTTAGCAACACATAATGACGATAATTATATATCTTTAAAAGATATTGCAAATAGGCAAGAAGTATCATTAAAGTATCTTGAGCAAATATTTTCTTTATTAAATAAGGCAGGATATTTAGAAACTGCAAGAGGAAATAATGGTGGTTATAAACTAGCAAAAAGACCAGAAGAGTATAAAATAGGAAACATATTAAGAAATACAGAGGGGGACCTTACACCAATTGCATGTGTAAGTGGAGAAGAATGTTGCAGAAAAGAAAACTGTAAAACTTTTTCTTTTTGGCAAGGATTAGATAATGTGATAAATGAATATGTAGACAGCAAAACATTAGCAGATTTGATAAAATAGCAAAGAACTACAATTAAGTAGTTCTTTATTTTATTGCATAATAGTCATCACCTATTGACTTACTAGGAATTAAATAATATAATTCCTAGTATGCTAGTATGAAAAAGGAGATAATAATGGAAAATTTATTACAAATAAATAATTTATATACAAATGTAGGAGATAAACAAATATTAAAAGGATTAAATTTAAATATAAACAAAGGAGAAATTCATGTAATAATGGGACCAAATGGTGCAGGAAAATCAACTCTTGCAAATTGTATATTTAATAATCCAGAATATAAAAAAATGAGTGGAGAAATAATTTTCGAAGGCGAAAATATAAATAATTTATCAACAGATAAAATAGCACAAAAAGGTATATTCATGTCTTTTCAATCACCGGTTGAAATACCTGGAATTTCATGTACGAATTTCTTGAAAACTGCAAAAAACAAAATTGACAACAAACCGGTAAAGATTTTTGAATTTAAAAATACTCTTCAAAAATATGTAGAAGAATTAAATATGAATCCAAAATTAGTAGATAGAAACTTGAATGTGGGATTTTCAGGTGGAGAAAAGAAAAAGAATGAAATATTACAAATGCTTGTATTAAACCCTAAATTAAGTATATTGGATGAAACTGATTCTGGGCTTGATGTGGATGCAGTAAGAACAGTATCAAAAGGAATTGAAATGTACAAAAATAGTGAAAATGCAGTATTAATTATAACACACAATATGAAAATTCTAGAAAACTTAAAAGTTGACTTTGTACATGTTTTAATTGATGGGAAAATTGTAAAAACAGGAGATGCAAGTTTAGCAAAAGAAATTGAAGAAAATGGATATGAAAAATACAAGAATTTAGAGGTATAAAATGGCAAAAACAAATGTAAATGATATTGATAGAAACATCTATGATATTAAGAATAAAGATGAATATGAATTTAAAATGCAAAAAGGGTTAGATAAAGAAATAGTAGAAGAAATATCAAAAAGAAAAAATGAGCCAGAATGGATGTTAAATTTAAGACTGCAAGCATTAGAAACATATAATAAGCTAGAGTTACCAACATGGGGACCTGACTTATCAGAACTAAAAATAGACGAAATTGCAACTTATGTTAAACCAAAATCAAAGTTGAATTCTAATTGGGAAGATGTACCAAAAGATATTAGAAATACTCTTGATAAATTAGGAATTCCAGACGCAGAAAAAAAATCATTAGCAGGTGTTGGAGCACAATATGATTCAGAGGTTGTATATCATAGTATAAAAGAAGAACTAAAAAAACAAGGAGTTATATATAATGATATGGATACAGCGGTAAAAGAGTATCCAGAGCTTGTAAAAGAGCATTTTATGAAATGTGTACCAATAAATGACCATAAATTTGTTGCTTTACATGCAGCTGTTTGGTCTGGTGGCTCATTTGTATATGTACCTAAAAATGTAAAATTAGACATTCCATTACAATCATATTTCAGACTTAATTCGCCAGAATCAGGTCAATTTGAACACACACTAATTATAGTGGAAGAAAATGCAAGTTTACACTTTATAGAAGGATGTTCTGCACCAAAATACAACAAAGTAAATTTACATGCAGGATGTGTTGAACTATATGTAAAAGATAATGCTTATTTAAGATATTCTACAATAGAAAATTGGTCTAAAAATATGATGAATTTAAATACCAAAAAAGCTATTGTTGGTAAAAATGCTGAAATAGATTGGGTAACAGGTTCTTTTGGATCTAAAGTTTCAATGCTATACCCAATGAGCATTTTAAATGGAGAAGGAGCTAAAACAGAATATACAGGAATTACTTTTGCAGGTAAAGGCCAAAACTTAGATACAGGTTTTAAAGTAGTACATAATGCTAAAAATACATCATCTGTTGTTAATTCAAAATCTATATCAAAAGATGGAGGAAGTTGTACATATAGAGCACTTGTAAGAATAGGAAAAAATGCAGAAAAGTCAAAATGTACAGTGTCTTGTGAATCTTTAATGTTAGATGATATTTCTAGGTCAGATACAATACCAGTAAATGATATAAGAACAGATGATATAGAGTTTTCTCATGAAGCAAAGATTGGCAAAATAAGTGATAAAGAAATATTTTATTTAATGAGCAGAGGATTATCAGAAGAAGACGCAAAAGCAATGATAGTAAGAGGATTTGCATACCCAATTTCAAAAGAATTGCCACTAGAGTATGCTGTGGAAATGAACAATTTAATTAATTTAGAGCTAGAAGGAGCAATAGGATGAGGTTAAATGAAACACCAGTAAGAACATCAAATAATTTTAATATTAATAATATTGAATTAGACATAGATATTCCAAATAATTTAAATAAATTTGAAACAATTGAAATTATAAATGAAAACTGTATTATAAGCCGAGATGCTACAAATATAAAACTTACTTATGGTACTGGATTAAAAGTGAAAAATTCAAATAATAATTTAAAAATTGTAACGGAAGGCCAAAATGCTAATGTAAAATTAGTATACAACTTTGATGATAATAATTTAAATTTAGTAAATAACATTGAAATATTAGCAGAAAATGATTTAAACCTTGTTATACAATATATTTCAAACACTAATAGTAGATGTTTTCATAATGGAATAATTAAACTTAAAGCAAAAGAGAATGTTAATGTTACAATTGTAAATATGCTTAATGAACTGTCAGATAATTTCGAATCTATTGAAAGTATTATAGAAAACAATGCAAAGGTAAATTATACAATTATTGATATAGGAGCAAAAAATAGTATTTCAAATTATTATGCAAATGCATTAGGAGAAAAATGCGAAAATAATGTAAAAACTATTTATTTAGGAACTCAAAATCAATTGAAAGATATAAATTATATAGTTGATATAAATGGACAAGAATCTAGTGCTTATATTGATGTGCAAGGAGCTTTAAAAGACGAAAGTAAAAAGAATTTCAAAGGAACAATAGATTTCAAAAAAGGATGTAAAAAGGCAAAAGGAAATGAAAATGAATTTTGTATGTTACTATCAGATAAAGCAAAATCATTAGCCTTACCAATGCTTTTATGTACTGAAGATGATGTTGAAGGCAACCATAGCACAGCTTCTGGAAAGGTTGATAACAAAGATTTATTTTATATTATGAGTAGAGGAATAAGCTATAAAGATGCAATAAAATTACTTGTAAAAGCAAAGTTTAATCAGATTATACAAACAATAAAAGATGAACAATTAAAACAAGAAATATTAGAACAAATAGATAGGAGACTTGACTAAAATGAATTTCAAAAAAGACTTTCCGATTTTTGAAAATAGAGATATTAGTTATTTGGATAGTGGAGCTACTTCACAAAAGCCACAATATGTTATAAATGCAGTTGAGGAATTTTATAAAAAGTTTAATGCAAATCCACATAGAGGAGCATATAGTTTAAGCTTAGAAGCAACAGAGCAATATGAAAATACAAGAGAGAAAATCGCTAAATTTATAAATGCTAAAAATAAAGAAGAAATTATATTTTCTAAAAATGCTTCTGAAAGTTTGAACTTAATTGCATATTCTTATGGGTTAAGTAATTTAAAGCAAAATGATGAAGTTGTTTTATCAATTATGGAACATCATTCTAATTTGGTACCATGGCAATTTGTAACTAAACAAACTAATAGTACACTTAAATATATGTATATAAACAATGAATTTGAGCTATCAAAAGAAGAGGTGGAAAGCAAGATTACAGATAAAACCAAAGTTGTCGGAATAACCCATATATCAAATGTTTTAGGAACAATAAACAATGTAAAAGAAATTATAAAATATGCACATAAGAAGGGTGCAATAGTTATAGTAGATGCTTCTCAAAGCATTCCACATAAAAAGATAGATGTTCAAGATTTAGATGCAGATTTTTTAGTTTTTTCAGGTCATAAAATGTTTTCACCTTTGGGAATAGGTGTATTATATGGAAAAAAAGAGTTATTAAATAAAATGCCCCCTTTTCTAATGGGTGGAGATATGATAGAATATGTATATGAACAAACCACTACTTATGCACCACTTCCAAATAAATTTGAAGCTGGTACACAAAATGTAGAAGGAGTAGTAGGGCTTGGAGCAGCAATAGACTATATAGAAAGTATAGGTTATGAAACAATAAACAAAATAGAACAAGAAGTTACAGAATATGCTGTAAATGAATTGTCTAAGTTAAATTTTATTGAAATGTATGTTACTCCAAATAAACAAAACCATTCTTCTGTTATCTCTTTTAATGTAAAAGGAGTACATCCACATGATGTTGCAAGTATTTTAGATGTAAATGGTGTATGCATAAGGTCTGGAAACCATTGTGCTCAACCATTACTAAGATATATGGGTATGGACTCTACATGTAGAGCTAGTTTTTCTATATACAACACAAAAGAGGATGTGGATAAATTAGTAGATGCACTAAATAAAACATATAAAATGTTTGAAAAATATATAAACAAGGAGTAAAATAGTGGAAGGACTAGATGATATTTATAATGATCTTATAATGGAACATAGCATGAATTCATATAACAAGAAAAACTTAGACAGCTATAATTATTGTGAATTAGGTCATAACCCAAATTGTGGTGATGAAATACAAATACAAGTTAAACTAAATGAAAACATAATAGAAGACATAGCTTTTACAGGACATGGATGTGCAATATCTCAAAGTTCTACATCTATTATGATTGATACTCTAAATGGTAAAACAATAGAACAAGCTAAAGAAATTATAAAAACATTTATAGATATGATAAAAAGAGAAACCAAAAGTGAAGAAGAACTAAAAAAGTTAGAAGAAGCAATTGCTTTTAAGAATGTATCAAATATGCCAGCCAGAGTTAAGTGTGTACTTTTAGCATGGCATACAATGGAGGAGTTATTAGAGAAAAATGGAAAATAAGAAAGTATTGTTAGGAATGAGCGGTGGAGTAGACAGCAGTGTGTCAGCATTATTACTAAAGCAACAAGGATATGAAGTAATAGGAACAACACTAGAACTATTTGCAGGAAGCAGTTGTTGCAATATAAATACATATATAGATGCTAAAAATGTTTGTAGTTCAATTGGAGTACCACATTTTACTTATGACTATAAAGAAGAGTTTAAAAAACATGTAATAGATGACTTTATTAACTGTTATGCAAACTGCAAAACACCAAATCCTTGTATTGAATGTAATAAGTATTTAAAATTTGGTGCGATGTATGAAAAAGCAAAAGAACTAGGATGCAATTATATTGCAACAGGTCATTATGCTAAAACAGAGTATAGTGAAAAATATAAAAGATGGGTTTTGAAAAAGTCAAATGCAGGTAAAAAGGATCAAAGTTATGTATTATGGCAAATTCCTAAAGATTTAATTGAACATGTATTGTTTCCACTAGCAGATTTTGAAAATAAAGAACAAATAAGAGAAATAGCAAGACAAAACAATCTGAAGGTAGCAAACAAACCAGATAGTGAAGATATATGCTTTATTCCAGATGGAAATTATAAAAAGTTCTTAGAAAATAATTCTAATATAAAGCCAGAAGCGGGAGATATAGTAACTTCAGATGGAGAAGTATTAGGAAAACACAACGGACTATATAATTATACAATAGGACAGAGAAAAGGACTTGGAATTTCGTATAAAGAGCCTTTGTATGTAATTGGATTTAATAAAGAAAAAAATCAAGTTATTGTTGGCAAAGAAAGTGAAATATATAGCACAGAAATGTTAATAAATAAAATTAACTTATTATTAGTTGATGAGATTAAAGGCAAAATGCCAGTTCTAGTAAAAACAAGATATTCAGCAAAAGAAGACAAAGCAACAATAGAGATGGTAGGAGACGACCTAATAAAAGTATGCTTTGAAAAACCAACAGCACGTGTAACACCAGGTCAATCAGCAGTGTTCTACATAGATGACATAATTCTAGGTGGAGGAAAAATAATAAGCGCAAAATAAAAAAGTATTATATGCTACTTATATATAAAAAAATAACTAGTTTTGAACTAGTTATTTTTTTGTGAAACTTGAGCATATTTCTTTAATTTTTCATAAGCTAAATAATTGATTGAACCAGCAGGAAAATGTCCATTTGCATCTTTCTTACCAGCAGGAACTCCTGTTAATAATTCAATTCCTTCTTCAATATTAGAAATAGCATAAATATGAAAATCTCCATTTTTAACAGCTTCAATAACTTCATCAGAAAGATTTAAATTATGAACATTTTGCTTTGGAATTATAACTCCGTGCGTTCCATTAAGTCCACGCATTTTACAAATTTGGAAAAATCCTTCAATTTTATCATTAACACCACCAATTGGTTGAATTTCACCCTTTTGATTAACTGAACCAGTTACACTAATAGCTTGATTTATAGGAATACCAGATAAACTAGAAAGTATAGCATATAGCTCTGTACTTGAAGCACTATCACCATCAACACCATTATATAATTGCTCAAAACATACACTAGCAGTAAGAGATAGAGGAATGTCTTGTGCAAACATCTGACCTAAGTATCCTGTTAAAATCAAAACACCTTTTGAATGAGAAGAACCAGAAAGCTCAACTTCACGTTCAATATTTATAATTCCACTTTTTCCTGTATAAGTATTAGCTGTTATTTTTATAGGTTTACCAAAACTATATTCACCTATGTTCATAACAGTTAAACCATTTATTTGACCTGTTACAAATCCGTCAGTATCAATAAGTAATGTATTTTCTTTTATCATTTCCATGTAACGTGAATCATATTTTTTAACTCTGTTAACTCTTTCTTTTAAAGCTTTATCAACATATTCGGCAGTAACTAACTTAGAACGGCCTATTCTAGCCCAAGTGGCTGCTTCACCAATTATTTGTGCTAAATCATTAAAACGTGTAGAAAGTTTTTTTTGGTTATCAGCTACTTTAGAAGCGTATTCTACTACTTTTGCAACAGCTTCTTTAGTGAGAGGAGGTAGTTCCTCTTGCATACAATATCCAGCAATAAATCTTGCTAATTTATTTATATTTTCAGAAGTAATAGGAGCATCATCTTCAAATTCAACTTTGATTTTAAATAATTTCCTAAAGTCATTATCCATTGCAAGTAAAGACTGATAAATATTTTCTTCTCCAATAATAATTACTTTTAAATCAAGAGGAATAGGTTCAGGTTTTAAAGAAATCATTACCATTGAAGAACGAGGGTCAGCTGCATTTTCAATTCCTAATTCTTTAGTTCTTAAAGCTTTTTTCAAAGCTTCATAACATAAACTATTACTTAATAAGTCAGTTGCTTGGAATATAATATAACCACCATTTGCCTTATGAAGTAATCCAGGTTTTAACATAGTAAAATCTGTTTTTAAACTTCCATAGTAATTTTCATATTCCAATTTACCAAAAATATTGTGGTAAGAATAGTTTGAATCCATAACAACAGGGGCACCTTCAGTTTGACTGTTGTCAACAAATAAATTAACTCTATAATTTAACCAAGGTTTTATTAATTCTGGTTTTGGTTGTGGAGCATTAGGTTGCTTATTAATTTTACCATCATCAATAAAACATGAAATATTTTTTAAAATATCCTTTTTAATACTATCTAAAAAATGATTAACTTTTTTGTTTCTTTTATATTTTGATTTAATATAATTTATATGAGTATTAACAGTAAGTAGGGCAACATTAGATTGCCATTCTTCTACTTTTTTTGCAGATTCTCTTTCGATGGCTTTGATTTCTCCAATTGCCTCCATAATATGTTGTTGAACAATCGCAGATTTTTCTTCATATTGTTTTCTTATACTTTCATCTAGTTTATTGAATTCTTCTTCAGGCATAGCTTTACCATTCATAACAGGCATCATATAAATACCAGTTTGAGAAGATTTAACTTGAAATCCATATTCAGAAGATTTTTGATTTAATTTAGCCATTAAAACACTACGTTTTTCTTCAAATTCTTGTTTAATTAAAGCTCTTTCTTTTTCAAATTCTTCATTATTAAATGTAGACTTTATATCAACTTTAACATCATTTATAAAGTGATCCATTAAATCTTGAAATTCTTTGCCACCACCAGCAGGGAGTGAAACTGCAATTGGTTCATTTGGGTTGTCAAAGTTATATATATAGCACCAATCTTGAGGAACTTTTTTCTTTTTTGAAATAGTGTTAAGATAATTTTTTGCATACATTGTTTTACCAACACCACTAGGTCCCTCCATATACAAATTATAACCCCTCACATCAACATTCAAACCAAACTCTAAAGCTCTAATACCTCTATCTTGTCCAATACCTGTATCAATAGGGTCTAATTCTTCAGTTGTTTCAAAGTCGAACTGTTCAGGGTTACATACCATTTTCAAATCTTTATAATCAACTTCATTTGTTCTTTTCATTTTATTTCCTCCTTTGTCAGTTTGAGGGACAAACCTCTCCAAATAGTATTTAAAATACCAAATCCATTAAAATAGCGTTATCTTCATTATTATAATATTTTTTTCTAAGACCAACCTGTTTAAAACCATATTTTTCGTATAACTTAATAGCAGGTATGTTTTTTTCATTTACTTCTAGTGTTATAGAAGTTGCATTATGTATTTTAGAAAAGTCAATAATTTTTTCTAAAAGTAAAGAACCAATACCAAGCTTTCTCTTGTCTTTTCTTACAACAATATTCATAATATTGACTTCATCAATAATCAACAATATTCCAGCAAACCCTACAATTTCATTTTCATGCTTTAAAACGAAATATTTCGATTTACCGTTTTCCAACTCTTGTTTTAAAATATTGTATGACCAAAAATCATCAAAATCGGTCAACAAGCAATCTTTAATTTCTTCTAAATCTTGTAAATTCATTTCACTAATCATTTTTAATTCCATTCTTTTCTTCTAAAGCAAGTTCTGCTTGAGATTTTCTTAAATAAATAGGAGATAGAAAGCTGGAATCACCATAATTTCCGTTTTTGTAGTTAGTGTAACCAATTTTTCCAATGCTTATTCCAGTTGAAATGTTCTCTTCACAAACTTCAATAGTGTATGGTTTTTTGAAAATTAATTGTTTGAATAATTCTTTATATAATATTGCTCCATCTCCAATAAAAGAAATATTTGAGTATTTATTAAATAGTTCGTCATCACTTTCAATAAAGGTTTTTAAAGGATTTAATGAAATATTTCCATTAGAATCTTTTAAAGAAAGAAAAGATAATTTACTTTTTATAGTTTGGTTTTGTACAATTTCAAAAATTCCTGCATATACATTTCCATTATTAGCATTAATTAAGCCACAGATAAGACCGTCTTGGTTTAAGTTGTGTGCTAAAGCTTCTAAAGATGAAACTCCAAATGTTGGTATGTTTTTACTGTCAGAAAATGCTTTAGCTGTTGCTATTCCGATTCTAACTCCAGTAAAAGAACCAGGACCAAGACAACAACTAATTAAGTTTATATCATCTAATGACATGTTTGATTTTTTAAAAGCTTCATCAATCATAGGCATTAATTTTTGAGAATGTGTTTTTTCATCATCATTGTTTAATTCAATTATTGTATTTTGATTTTCTAAAATTGCAACTGCAGCATTTTTAGAAGAAGTGTCAATTGCTAATATTTTCATCTTGAAATCCTTTCTATGTTTAATTCTCTATAATCATCATTATCATCTTTTTTACTAAATGTAATTTTTATATAATTAGAAGGTAAGGCATCTTTAATAATTTCGCCCCATTCGATAAGACAAATTCCGTTTTCAAAATATTCTTCTCCGCCCATTGCATAAAATTCATCAATGTCAGCTAAACGATATACATCAAAATGGTAAATAGGGCATGTACTAGTATTGTACTCATTTACAATAGTAAATGTAGGACTAGAAATTTCATTTTCTAATCCAAAATGTTTTAATATGCCTTGCACAAATTTTGTTTTGCCAGAACCTAAATCACCTGACAAAACAATAATATCTTTTTTATTTAATTCCTTTGCAAAATTTTCAGCAAAATTTATAGTGTCTTGTTCACATTTTGAAATAAATTTATACATTTTTTTTCCTTCTAAATTAATATTTTAAATCTATGCTTATTGTATATTAACTTAAGCTTTTTGTAAAGCGAAAAACAAAGAAAATTGACAAAAAAAGATGAATAAAGTATAATAAGAATGTAAGCATAATATAAGGAGGAATTTTCATGGGAATAGCTTCATTAATACTTGGAATTATTTCACTATTAATTGGATGGATACCATTTATATGTTTTATAATGTTCGCATTAGCAGTTGTTGGTATAATATTAGGGGCAATTGATGCTTGCAGAAAAAGTAAAATTGAAGGTGGAAAAAAAGGATTTGGAATTGCAGGATTAGTTGTTAGTGCACTATCAATTCCGGTTATAATTATAAGTTCAGCAATTTCTATTATAGCTTTTATACATGTAGTTAATGAGGATTTATCAAATGATTACAATAATTTACAAAATGATTATTATGATGAATATCGTGACTACTGGCAAGAATATAATTTAGATTATGACAATTTTATGAAAAATTATTTATAGTAAATTTATTACATTTTATATGTAATGCGTTGTATACAAAAATCCTTACAATATTTGTAAGGATTTTTGTGATTGTTTTAATTGATTTTAATATATAAATATGTTAAAATGGCATATATGTAAAAACAAGGAGAAAAGAGTATGCAAGATAGAAAAAAGCTTATTCGTAATTTTAGCATTATTGCACATATAGATCATGGAAAATCTACTCTAGCAGATAGATTGATTGAAATGACAGGAGTTTTATCTAAAAGAGAAATGGAAAATCAAGTTTTAGATAATATGGATATAGAAAGAGAACGTGGAATTACAATTAAATCACAAGCTGTCAGAATGAAATATCATGCTAAAGATGGCAATGACTATGAACTTAATTTAATAGATACGCCTGGGCATGTTGACTTTAATTATGAAGTTTCTAGAAGTTTAGCAGCATGTGATGGGGCGGTTTTAGTAGTGGATAGCAGCCAAGGAGTTGAAGCGCAAACTTTGGCAAATGTGTATTTGGCAATTGATAATAACTTAGAGATTTTACCTGTTATAAATAAAATTGATTTACCAAATGCAAGACCTGAAGAAGTAAAAAAAGAAATTGAAGATATTATAGGAATACCAGCTCAAGATGCACCATGTATTTCGGCAAAATCAGGACTAAATGTTGAACAGGTATTAGAAAGAATAGTAACTGATTTGCCAGCACCAACGGGAGACGAAACAGCTCCTCTTAAAGCATTAATATTTGATTCTATTTATGACAATTATAAAGGTGCTATCGCTTATGTACGTATTAAAGATGGTACTGTTAAAGTTGGAGATGAGATGGTTTTAATGTCATCTGGAAAAAACTTTACTATTACAGAAGTAGGATATTTTGAACCAGGAAAATATACACCTAGTAGTGAATTAAAAGCTGGAGAAGTTGGGTATATTGCAGCAAGTATTAAGAGTTTACAGGATGTACGTGTAGGAGATACTATTACATTAAAAGAAAGTCCAGCACAAGAACCATTGCCAGGATATAAAAAAGTTAATCCAATGGTGTATTGTGGAATCTACCCAATAGATGGCGGAGATTATGAAAATTTAAAAGTTGCACTAGAAAAATTAAAATTAAACGATGCTGCACTTGAATATGAACCAGAAACATCAGGAGCATTAGGTTCAGGATTCAGATGCGGATTTTTAGGATTATTACACTTAGAAATAATAGAGGAAAGACTGGATAGAGAATTTGACTTAAGTTTAATAACAACCTCTCCATCAGTTATATATAAAATACATAAAACAGATGGAACAGTATTAGATTTGTATAATCCATCTGATATGCCAACACCAAATGAAATAGATTATATGGAAGAACCAATGGTACAAGCAGAAATAATTACACCAAAAGAATATGTTGGTGGAATTATGGAAATATGCCAAAATAGACGTGGAACATATATTGATATGAAGTATTTGGATGAAACAAGAGTAAAATTGATTTATGAAATGCCTCTAAATGAAATTATATATGATTTCTTTGATACCTTAAAATCTAAAACAAAAGGTTATGCTTCATTTGATTATGAATTTAAAGAATACGTAAGATCTGACTTAGTGAAATTGGATATATGGGTAAATGGAGAAGGCGTAGATGCTTTATCTTTTATAGTACATAGAGATAGTAGCTATGAAAAAGGAAAGAAAATGGTAGAAAAACTTAAAGATGTTATACCAAGGCAATTATTTACAATTCCTTTACAAGCTGTTATTGGTGGAAAAATTATAGCAAGAGAAACTATATCAGCAATGAGAAAAGATGTACTTGCTAAATGTTATGGAGGAGACATAACAAGAAAGAAAAAATTACTAGAAAAACAAAAACGTGGTAAAAAGAAAATGAGACAAATAGGAAATGTTGAAATTCCACAAGAAGCATTCTTATCTGTTCTTAAATTAGATGAAGAATAAATAAAAAAATAGAAAACAGGAGAGTATTCGATGGAAAAGGAAGAATATAATGATCAAGTAGAAGGAAGAAATGCAGTACTAGAACTTTTAGAGTCAGGCAGAGATATAAATAAAATATTAGTAGCTAATGGAGAAAAACATGGTTCAATTCATAAAATATTGGCAATAGCTAAAGAAAGAAAAATAATTGTAACAGAAATTGAAAAAAACAAATTAAATCAAATTGCTCAGACACCAAACAATCAAGGAGTTATTGCTATAGTGCCTCCTTATGATTATTGTGAAGTGAAAGATATTTTAGATGAAGCTAAAAGAAAAAACGAAAAGCCATTTATATTAATATTAGATGGAATAGAGGATCCACATAACTTAGGATCTATTATCAGAACGGCAGAAACAGCAGGAGTTCATGGAATTATTATACCTAAAAGAAGAGCTGCTTCTGTAAATAGTACAGTTAGTAAAGTATCTGCAGGTGCGGTAGAATACATGAAGATAGCTAGAGTTAATAATATAAATGAAACAATTAGATATTTAAAAGAGCAAGATATCTGGATATGTGGAACAGATATGGACACAGATACAATATATACAAAACAAGACTATAAAATGCCAATAGCAATTGTTATTGGTAGTGAGGGATTTGGAATGAGCAGATTAGTAAAAGAAAATTGTGACTTCTTAGTAAAAATCCCGATGAAAGGAAGAATAACTTCATTAAATGCATCTGTCTCAGCAGGAATTATAATGTATGAAGTTGTTAAGAATAGAAATTAAGAAATTTACGATAAAAATTACATAGTGAGATGAAAAAATATAAAGTTGAAAAATGGCTATAAATAAAGGAAAAATTAAACTTAAAAAAATATTTTAAAAAAATTTAAAAAATGTGTTGACTTTATAAAATAGCTGTGCTAAAATAAATAATGTCTTCAGCAAGAACATCTTGTTGAAGACTAAAAAAAGCACATTGAAAAGTAAACAATAAACCTTTGAGAAACCAAAATAATAAAGGA
>OGNF01001280.1_pt1 | contig 23653 bp, 17 predicted proteins | sample 1573321 | NCBI WGS metagenome assembly OGNF01 (sample SAMEA2581911, study PRJEB24529) | metagenome | biome: Human gut stool | place: China | collected 2011
AAGGCTGAAGGTAGGAGCGGGAAGTACGTCGGAGATTACAGGCAGAGAGAATGTAGCTGTATTGTCTTTACGGTCAGGAATAATCGAAGTAGCAATAATCTCAAAGGTCTGACCGGGAACAGCTGTTGCAGGAACGGCTACCTCAACGGGATTTGTAGTGCCGGTCACTTCATCACCAGCAGTCACAACTGTACCATCTGCATCCTTAAGATTGTACTGATACTTGATATTTGCATTTTCTATAGGCTCGAAAGGTTCACCCCAATTCGGATTTCCCGTGCCAACAGCTACGGAAACTTTTCCACCGGCGAATACATATCTATCATTATTATTAAGGATAGGAGCGGGAGCGTCAGCCATTTCGAGAGGTCCATAAATAGTCTCTGCAGGCTCGGAATCCTGACAGTTTTCACGAACACCGACAGCCACGAATTTAACCATAGCGCCGGCGCCTCCGGGCATCGGGATGCTGATGGAACGCTCGTCGTATGTCTTGGAAAGGTCAGAAACAAGTGTATAGTCTGTAGCGCCCTCCTCTTTCACGTAAACCTCGAGTTTAATCTTGGCTCCGGAATAAGGGAGACGTATATTAACATTACTTGCGTTTGTTACAGGCGTCTCGTAGCATTCTATAATAGGCTGGGACACCTGATATACCGGCATCTCGCTTGTCCAGTTTACTATTACATTGTAATAGCAATCACGTGTCTGGTTGAAGTAGAGATACTTTGACGGTGCGAGGGGTTTGTGAACCACCTGATGGTCAGTCATACTGATCCAGTCATCATAATCTCCTGCCGTACTGTAATTTTCAGATGTCAGTGCCTCTGCTCCGAAAGCCATCTTTACCTGATTGCACCAGTTATCGCCCTTCACCTCAACGCTCTCAATCCACATATCCGGAGCCGGCTCGGAAACTGTAAAGTAACCGTCGGTATCGAGCATCCACCAGGGATTGTCAACTTGAGTATAACCGCCAACCATCTTGACGAACTTGTATTTGGCACCATTTTCAAACACGAGTTCGCAATCTGGATTCACTACAGGAGTGCTGTATGGTGAGTTGTATGTGAAGTCGGGGAACTGGGCCTTGAAGGCTGCAATGTTGATGTCATCTGAAGCAGTGGTGGGTTCTGATGAGCCTCCGGCCGTGTCCCATGTAAAGTTAAGTGAATCAAAATTAGCAGTGTCAGTGGCATCAGCTGCCAGTCTCACAAATACATATTTGTAATCACCGGTTATCTCCACTTGACTATTGGAATACAATTCCGCAGAAAAAGGAGCGGAAGCACAGTTATCATAAGTAAGGGCTTCATTGGAAGCATATACCATTACAAAATTCTTTGTACCTCCTTCTCTTTCAACCATTGTAATCTTGTGACCTTCGGCTTCACCAGATACAAATGTTTTGTATTCTTTATTGAACCAAGCCGCCTTAAAGCCATTATACATACAAAAACTGTATGTGCCGACATTACCATTATACGTACCGGTATAAGTGGTAAAATTAGAAGGAGACTCGGCGAGGTTCTGATAGGTGAACGTATCCACCACCGGATCTGCATGCAATCCGAAGGCTGAGAGAGCCAGGACTGCCAAAGTTAAAAGTTTCTTCATATATGAAAGGTTTTAGGTGTCTTTTCCCGACTCGCAATGGAATCGCGAAAAAACTGGTTATGGTCATTATGGAATTTCCGGATGTTATTGATGTTATTAATGTTATTTGTTTTGGATATAGTTACTTTGCGTCAAAGTCATGCATTAAAAGTTAAAGCATTATAATCAGCAAAAGTAATCAATAATGCAAATTTAAATAAAATTAATTAATAAATCAAAATCGATTGCAAAAAAAAAGCCCCATCCCACAAACAGTCGCCGAGCGACTGCATTGCATATTGTCCGGGCACAGCACTGCCTTCGCTGCGTGCTGTGCCCGGACAATCATCACTCTCTGCAATGCAAAAAAGGCAGCGCTGCTAATGCAGCGCTGCCTCATATTTCTCAGTGTTGAATCCTGACTATAATTCAAAATTACATCAGAGTTTCGGGCCGGCGGCGGCGAGACGCTTGCCGGTTTCGTTGGTCTCGAACTTCTTGAAGTTGTCGATAAACATCTGGGCGAGTTTCTTGGCCTTCTCATCCCATTCTGCGGGGTTGGCGTAGGTGTCGCGCGGGTCGAGGATCTTGGAATCCACGCCGGGGAGCTCTGTGGGGATGGTGAAGTTGAAGTAAGGAAGCACCTTTGTGGGAGCCTTGTCGATGTCGCCGTTGAGGATGTCGTCGATGATGCCACGGGTGTCGCGGATCGAGATACGCTTGCCTGTGCCGTTCCAGCCTGTGTTCACGAGGTAGGCGTGTGCACCGCTGAGTTTCATCTTCTTCACGAGCTCCTCAGCATACTTTGTAGGATGGAGCGAGAGGAATGCCTGGCCGAAGCAAGCCGAGAATGTCGGGGTCGGTTCGGTGATGCCGCGCTCTGTGCCTGCGAGTTTTGCGGTGAAGCCGGAGAGGAAGTAATACTGAGCCTGCTCGTGGTCGAGGATAGCTACAGGAGGAAGCACACCGAAAGCGTCGGCGCTCAGGTAGATAACCTGCTTTGCAGCCGGGCCCTTCGACACTGGCTTAACTATATTCTTGATGTGATAGATCGGGTAGGACACGCGGGTGTTCTCTGTGACGCTCTTGTCGGAGAAGTCGCAGGTGCCGTCGGGGCGAACCGTCACATTCTCGAGGAGAGCGTCGCGGGTGATGGCGTTGTAGATGTCGGGCTCGCTTTCGGGGTCGAGATTGATCACCTTGGCGTAGCAGCCGCCCTCATAGTTGAACACGCCCTCGTCGTCCCAGCCGTGCTCGTCGTCGCCGATGAGCTTACGCTTCGGGTCGGTGGAAAGAGTGGTCTTGCCTGTGCCGGAAAGGCCGAAGAAGATGGCTGTCGACTTCTCGTCCATGCTTGTGTTGGCAGAGCAGTGCATCGAGGCGATGCCGCGCAGGGGGTTGAAATAGTTCATCATCGAGAACATGCCCTTCTTCATTTCGCCGCCATACCAGGTGTTGATGATCACCTGCTCGCGCTGCTTGATGTTGAAGGCAACCACAGTCTCGGAGTGGAGACCGAGTTCCTTATAGTTCTCGCATTTAGCTTTCGAGGCGTTGAACACCACGAAGTCGGGCTTGAACTCCTTGAGCTCCTCGTGAGTGGGGCGGATGAACATGTTGGTCACGAAGTGAGCCTGCCAAGCCACCTCCATGATGAAGCGGACGGCGATGCGGGTGCTCTTGTTGGCGCCGCAGAACACGTCAACCACGTAGAGGGTCTTGTCGCTGAGCTCCTTGACAGCCTTCTTGCGAAGTTCGTCCCAAACCTTTGTGCTGATGGGCTTGTTGTCGTTCTTGTATTCGTCACTTGTCCACCATACGGTGTCCTCTGTCACCTCGTCTTTCACGAGATATTTATCCTTAGGGCTACGGCCTGTGTAGACGCCTGTGAACACATCCACAGCGCCGAGGTCGGTGAGATAGCCTTTCTCGTAACCCTCGAGGGAGGGGTCGAGTTCGGCCTTGTAAAGATCGTCGTAGGAAGGGTTGTGAATAATTTTCTTCACATCTTCGATGCCATACTGGCTGAGATCCAATGTTGCCATAATTTTTTGCGTTAAATTATTGGGTATGAGTAATTTTTTGAAGTTCCTGTAGTTGATTGTTCTACCTTGGGATGCGGAAGAGATGATAGTTCTCCCGCGGGTTGGAGAGGAGGGAATCATTCTTCTCCACATGGAAGTTTTGGGTTATCTTCCAGGGTAAGATTAATATATAAACAATCCTGAATACCTTTCGGGCTGCAAATTTACGAAATTTATTTTAAATTAGCATTCAATAACCCTAAAAATTAAGGAAATTTTTCTTTAATCCGCAGAAAAAGACAATTGATAAGGCAGTCGCTCGCGACTGGGGAGGGGGATATATACGAAAGCCGCGCACAGCACTTCGCTGACGGTCAGCGCTGTACGCGGTTAATATGCAGGGCAGTCGCTCCGCGACTGAAATTACTTAGAGATATTTGGGGCGGTGTAGGTGCGGGCGCCGAGCTCGCGGTCGATCTGGAGGATGCCTACGCCCGACTCACCGACGAGGTTGAGGTTGTCGATGATCTCCTGCACGTTGGCCTCTTCCTCTACCTGCTCTGCGATGTACCAGTTGAGCATCTGGCGGCTTGCGTAGTCCTTCTCCTCCTCGGCGAGTGCGTAGAGGTTGTGGATGCGCTGTGTCACGCTCTGCTCGTGAGCCAGTGTGTCGGCGAATGTCTCGCCCAGGCTGCTCCAGGATGTCTTCACTTCTGTGATGGGGGCAAGGCATACCTCGCCGTTGCGGTTGTGGAGATAGTCCATGAAGATTTCGGCGTGTGCGAATTCCTCACGGGCCTGTACCTTAAACCAGTTGGCTACACCCTGACGGCCCTGTCCGCGCCAGTAGAGCGACATGCTCAGGTAAAGATATGCCGACCACAGTTCGGCGTTGATCTGATCGTTGATGGCCTCAGCCAGTTTTTTCTCGATATTCATATGTCTATAGATTTTGCAGGGATTTCTCCCTTGGGTTGTCTTTATTTTGGATAGCAGTAACCCGGGAATTTTTGATGATTCTTCAGTTGCGCTTTTCGGTTTGCAAAATTAATGATAATTTTGCAGTTGATGGAAGAAAACAGGAGAAAAATTTTGGTTACGGGTGCCGGAGGAATGCTTGGAGGCTACCTTCTTCCTCTGCTTGAGGCCGACTGCGGAGCGGAAGTGGTGAGGTATGGCCGCGAGGAGTTTGGCGCCGATGCACCGATAGGTGAAGTTGACACGGTGTTTCATCTTGCGGGGAGCGAGGAGGAGAGCGACGCGGATATAAATGAGTCGCTTACACGCGAGTTGATCTCGCGCCTCGACGCGGCTCCCCCGCGCGCGTTCATATATGTAAGCAGTTGGCAGGTCTATTCTGCCGATGCGGGCGAGGGGGTGGATGAGAGCCGTGGCACGTGGGGCTCCACGGAGGCAGGCAAGTCGAAACTTGCCGCTGAGCGGTTGCTGGGCGCCTGGGCAGAGCGGCGCGGAGTGGCGCTTGCCATCGCAAGGCCGGCGCGGATGTTTGGCAATGGGGTGCATGGCGACACGCTGCGGCTCTTCAACCGGGTGATCCGCGGTCATTATGTGCATGTGCGGGGCAACGACGCCAAGACCTCCGCAGTCACCGCCCTCGACTGCGCCCGCGCACTTACGGCTATCGCCGGCGAGAGGGGGATCTTCAACATCTCCGACGGCAGGGCGCATAAATGGATATCACTTGTGGAGGCGATGACGGCGAATGCCGGCGTGCCTCGGCGCATGTGGCATCTGCCTGAGAAGTGGTGCCACGCCATCGCAGGGCTCTTCCCCTATCTGCCCATCGTGAAGGAGACTCTTTCCGAGAAGGCTTTGCAGCCTTTCTCGCAGACGCTCGTGCTCGACAACACGCGCATCAGCCGCCTGCTCCCCGCCGGCTTCTACGATACGGCAGAGGTAATCGCCCGGCGAGACCCGAAATACCCCTACAATAATGTTGAATTTTGAAGGTCGAATTTGTGGGAGCTTCCTTTGATTCATTCTGAGAGGTCGAAGATTGTGTGTCGCCGGCCAAGGGCCGGTGAGGCTGTTCGCTTTCAATCATTAATCATTAATCAGAAAAGTGTTGATACAAAAGATACAGAGATTCTGCGGGATGGCTGGAAAGACGCTGGCATCCCTCATAAAGGTGCCGCTGATGTCGGGACGCCCTACCCCGCGCTCGCACGAGCGGCGCGACGCCATAATCATAATGGGCAATGGACCCTCGCTGCGCGATGCCATCGAGAATCATCTCGATGTGCTTATGAAATATCCCCGCATGGGGGTCAACCTCTCCGCTCTTGCCCCTGATTTCAAGACGCTGCGCCCCGATTACTATATCCTCGCCGATATCGCTTTCTTCCTTAAGAACAAGACGGGGAAGGTGCCGGCGCTCTGGGAGGCTCTCGGCGCTGTGGACTGGCCGATGACGCTCTTCCTCCCGGCAAAGGCTCGCAAGATGCCGGAGGTGAAGCGGTTGCCGGCGAATGTCACCGTGAAATATTACAATCTCACGCCTGCCGAGGGTTGGCATTTCATCACGCATCCCCTCTATGATTCCGGTCTCGCGATGCCACGCCCGCGCAATGTGCTGATTCCGGGAATCATGAACGCCATGAGGGAGGGTTTCACGAGGATAGCGCTGATTGGTGCCGACCACAACTGGAGCCGCACGCTCTGGGTGACGGAGCGCAACAGGGTGGTTTCCGTGCAGCCCCATTTCTATAAGGACGATGACGCCGAACTGCGCCGCGCCGAGGAGATTTTCGCCGGCGTGCATATCGCGGATGTATATGAGAATTACGCCATTGCGTTCCGCAGTTATTTCGACGTGAAGCCCTATGCCGAGCGCAAAGGGGTGGAGATTGTGAATGTCACCCCGGGGTCCTTCATCGACGCCTTCCCGCGGCTGCCGCTCGAACAATTCTGATTGGCAGGGCATTTTTTAATTGCGCGGAACGGATTCGCACAAATTTAATTTATCGATTATGAGCGAGATGATTGTAACTATCGTGGGATATGCGGCTGCGATTTGCATGGTGTGTGGCTATCTGCCGCAGGCCATTTATACCATACGCACGCGCGAAACCGACGGCATCGCCCTCCCCACTTTCCTGCTGATGGGGTTAGGGTCGGTTTTCTTCGTGATTCAGGGCATCATGCTCGATAATATCCCGCTTGTGATCACCAATCTGCTGACAGGCATCTCCTCAGCGATCATCACCGCCATCAAGATCTACAACGACCACATCCGCAAGCCGAAAAAGTAGCATTCAGCAAAGCAAAAGGCATCCCTATCCCCCGGCCGCAGTGTCATTCACCTATATTTTATCGGCGAGATTTGGTCAGTTTGGCGATTATGCGTATTTTTGCATCGATCTGGCATAAATTGCCATATATAGAGAATGACTCTTGCGATTGTTTGCCCTTGCTATAATGAGGAGGAGGTGCTTGCTCATAGCGCCGCACGTCTCACTGCCCTGCTCGACGAGATGCATGCCGATGGCCTCGTGTCGGAACAAAGTTTCGTGCTTTTTGTCAACGATGGTTCGGCCGATTCCACCTGGCAGGTGATTTCACGCCTGCATGCCGACAACCCGACCCAACTGAAGGGCCTCAACCTGGCCCATAACGTGGGGCACCAGAATGCCATCATGGCGGGAATGATGACGGCCGCCGAGCATGCCGACGGGGTGGTGACCATCGACGCCGACCTGCAGGACGACATCCGCTGCATCCCGAAGATGGTGAAGGATTACCGCGAGGGCTATGATGTGGTGTATGGCGTGAAGGTGTCGCGCGAGGCTGACCCGGCACTCAAGCGCTTATCCGCGCAGGCATTCTATAAACTTCAGGAACAACTTGGCGTCAAGACCATCTACAATCACGCCGATTTCCGCTTCCTGAGCCGCCGCGTGGTGAAGGAACTGGCCAGGTATGGCGAAAAAAACCTCTTCCTGCGTGGCATTATCCCGATGATAGGCTATCCCTCCACCACTGTCGACGATGTGATATCGGAGCGAACGGCAGGCAAGTCGAAATATACGCTCAAGAAGATGTTGGGGCTGGCGCTGAATGGCATCACCTCCTTCAGCGTGACCCCTATCAATGCGATATTGGGATTGGGAGGCATCTTCATGCTGATAGCCTTGGCGATTGGAATCTATGTGATTGTTTCGCTGGCTATGGGGGATGCCGTGCACGGTTGGGCGTCGCTGATGCTTTCCATATGGTTTGTGGGCGGCGTGGTGCTGCTGGCTATCGGGGTGATCGGCCTCTACATCGGCCGCATCTTCATCGAGGTGAAAAATCGGCCGCTATATCATATTCAGGAATTGCTGTTCTGATTTTTTGAGATCCATTCGCGGGCGAAGGGGGTGAAGGTGGTGAATTCGGCGCCGAGACGCTTGAGGTCCTTGATGAGGAGGTCGAGGCGGGCGGCCATGTCGGGGCCGGAATGGCGCGCGTGGACGAAATTCAGTTTGAATTCGGGATGCTCGCCGAGGGGATAGAATTCCCAGGGATGGAAGTATGTGGTGAAATATCCTTCGTGGCGGATGGTGCGGCGCACGAGGGCGCGATACCATGAGCCGGGCAGATGGTGGTAACTGAGCCAGAAGAGGGGGAAGCGTACCCAGGGGGTGACGCTGGCCGGGATCTGGAGCACGCCGTCGAGCATGAAGGGGCGGCGGGGCGAATTGAGATGCATGTATTTGCCCGGGATGAAGGTGGGATTGAGCGAGGAATTGTAGAGATAGCCGCAGCGTGCAATCTCCAGCTCCGACACGGGGAACATGCGCGGCTGGCGGTAGCCTGTCACCTTGCAGCCGGTGAACTGCTCGATGATGATCTTCGACTGCTCCACGTCGGAGGGCTGCGGATGCCAGTGGTCCACGCCGTGGGAAGCCACCTCGTGGCCGTCGCCGATGATGACCCTCATCACGTCGGGAGCCTCGCGCACGAAATTGGCCGTGCAGAAAAATGTGGCCTTCACGCCGTTGCGGCGCAGCACGTCGAGAATGCGCAGCGTGCCCTCGCGCGACACGCGCATCGAATCCTGAAGGGAGATCTCCACACCCTTCTCGCGGGGAACGTCGAATTCCTCCGTGTCAAAACTAAGCAGAGCTTTCATATTTTGCAAAGTTACGTCTTTATTTGTAAAAATTAAAATAAATCACTAATTTTGCGGTTTGAAGGGTGGTCCGCACTGCGGGCTGCCGGCTGGCATGCCTCTGTAGTTCAACGGATAGAATAGAAGTTTCCTAAACTTTAGATAGGGGTTCGATTCCCCTCGGAGGTACAAAGATTCCGCCGCCCTGTTTCCGGAGCGCCATGCTGATTGCATAGTTAGGAGGCCGGAAATTTGGATAATAGCCAAAAACTGACTAACTTTGCGAGCTGAATCAAAAAAAGAAAGCCGGTTCGGGGTCTTCCGTGTGAGGGTCTCGGGCTGAAAAACGTTTGAAAAATTGGGAAAATTCACGGCATATAAGGTAGAACTGGCATCGCTTGCCGACGGCCACTACGAGCAGGAGTTCGAGATAGGCAAGAAACTCTTCGAGGATATGGAGAACACCGACATCCTCGACGCCAACGTGCATGTCCATCTCGACCTGGACAAGCGCAACGAGGCCTACGACTGCAAATTCAAGTTGAAGGGCGAGATCCAGATACCGTGCGACCGCTGTCTTGACCCGCTCACATATGAGATCGACACGGAATATCATGTGGTGGTGACCTATGGCGACAGCTACGATGACGGGGCGGACAACCTGCTGGTGATTCCCTACAGCAACAGTTACATCAATGTGGCCTATATGCTCTACGACACCATCCTTCTGGAGATACCTCTGCGGCATGTGCATCCGTTAGGGAAGTGCAACCGCGCGATGGCCGACGTGCTGCGCAAGCACAAGCGCGCCAACGACGAGGAGATGGAGGAGGCGCTCGACGACGTGGATGCCGAGATTGAGAACGACGACTAAAAGACAAACTGAGGATTTCAGAAAATCTCAACGAATATAAACAAAATAAAATAGCAAGAGAAAATGGCACATCCTAAACGCAGACAATCGCACACACGTACGGCAAAACGCCGCACGCACGACAAGGCACAAGTTCCCACGATCGTACTCTGCCCCAACTGCGGCGCATGGCACGTATATCACACTGTATGCGGCGAATGCGGATATTACCGCGGCCGTCAGGTGATTGAAAAATAAAACATGGCCTTGAAGTTGTTTAAATAATACAAACAACTTTCCAGCGCGAAAGCATTCGCGACAATATAATAAAGCATGGTTAACGCAAAGATAAGCGGCATAGCTTCATATGTTCCCGACGACATCCTCGACAATGAGATGCTGTCGAAGATTGTGGACACCAACGACGAGTGGATCACAACCCGTGTGGGCATCAAGGAACGCCGCATCCTCAAGGACCCTGACAAGGGGTCGAGTTATATGGGCACGCGCGCCGTGGCGAAGCTGCTCAAGGAGACCGGCACCTCCCCCGAGGAGGTGGAGCTGATGATCTGCTGCACGTCGAATCCCGACTACCGTTTCCCCTCGACAGCATCGATAATGATCCACGAACTCGGGCTAAGCAACTGCTACGGCTACGACCTGGAGGCGGCGTGCGCCGGATTCCTGGTGACGCTGCAGACAGCCCGCGCATATATCCAGGCAGGTCTCTACAAGAAGGTGATTGTGGTGGCCGCCGAGAAGATGTCGAGCATGACCAATTATAAGGACCGGGCCACCTGCCCGCTCTTCGCCGACGGTGCCGCCGCCGTGCTTATGGAGCCCACCGAGGAAAACGTCGGCATCATCGACGGCGAATTCCACATCGACGGCGAAGGCCGCGACCATCTGCTCATGAAGGCCGGCGGCAGCGCCCGCTCGGCTTCTCACGAAACCGTCGATGCCGGCGAACATTTCGTATATCAGGATGGCCGTGTGGTCTATAAACACGCAGTGCGCGACATGCTCTCCTCTTCCCAGTCGGTGATGGCCCGCAACGGACTTACACCCGAATCGGTCGACTGGTTCGTGCCCCATCAGGCCAACCTCCGAATCATCGAGGCTGTGGGCGGCAGAATCAAGATCCCCACAGAGAAAATCCTTGTCAATATCCAGCACCGGGGCAACACCTCGGCCGCTTCAATCCCCCTCTGCCTTGATGAATACAAACATCAGCTCAAGAAGGGAGACAAGGTGCTTCTTACGGCGTTCGGCGCCGGATTCACCTGGGGTGCCGTATACCTCATCTGGGCTTTCGACTCCTGATCATGACGCGCCGCTCGCCGACGCCTCTATTCCATCTACGGGCATCCGATTCTTTCCGATGCCCTTTTTCTTTTAATACATCACTAAACCTTCCCCCTTCCTCAGAGGTTTTATTACTGATAACCCAAATGAATTGAGACATGACAGAAATAGAAAACGATAAACATCGCGCCGGATTCGTCAACATCGTGGGCAACCCGAATGTGGGCAAGTCAACGCTGATGAACGACCTCGTGGGGGAACGTCTTTCCATCATCACCTCCAAAGCCCAGACCACGCGCCATCGCATCATGGGCATCGTGAATACGCCTGAATATCAGATTGTATATAGCGACACGCCGGGCGTGCTAAAACCCAAATACAAACTCCAGGAATCGATGCTGGAGTTTTCCGAGGGCGCCCTCACCGACGCCGACGTGCTCATCTATGTCACCGACGTGGTGGAGGACCCGGAGAAAAACAAGGACTTCCTCGACCGCGTGGCCAAGGAGAAGGTGCCTGTGCTGCTGGTGATCAATAAGATCGACCTGCTCAAGAACCAGGATGAACTCAACGCGCTTGTGGACAAATGGCACGAACGCCTCCCGAACGCGGAGATCTTCCCCACCAGCGCCACCAACCATTTCAACACCGACAATCTGAAGAACCGAATCGTGGAACTCCTCCCGGTGTCGCCCCCATTCTTCGGCAAGGACGCGCTCACCGACAAACCGGCCCGCTTCTTCGTGACCGAGATTATCCGCGAGAAACTCCTGCTCGACTATGACAAGGAGATTCCCTACAGCGCCGAGGTGATTGTGGAGAAATTCGAGGAGAAGGAGAACGCAATCCATATCATGGCAGTGATCTATGTGGAGCGCGACTCGCAGAAGGGAATCATCATCGGCAAGGGTGGCGCCAAGATCAAGAAGGTCGGCATCGAGGCCCGTCAGGACATCGAGCAGTTCTTCGGCAAGAAGGTCTATCTGGAACTCTTCGTGAAAGTGGAGAAAGACTGGCGCAACCGCGAGAACAAGCTCCGCGAATTCGGATACAAGGAGTAACAAATTCAAAATTCAAAATTATAAAAAGTGGGAAAGCTGATAGCAATAGTAGGGCGGCCGAACGTGGGGAAATCCACGCTCTTCAACCGCTTGACGCAGACACGACGGGCGATTGTGGACGACACGTCGGGCACCACGCGCGACCGCCAGTATGGCAAGGTCGACTGGGATGGCCAGGAGTTTTCAATCGTCGACACCGGCGGCTGGGTGGTCAATAGCGACGACGTGTTTGAGGAGGAGATCAATAAGCAGGTGCAGATAGCCATCGAGGAGGCCGACGTGATCCTCTTCGTGGTGGACTCGTCCACCGGCGTCACCGACCTCGACGACAAGGTGGCGCAGATACTGCGCCGTTCCGGCAAACCTGTGATTGTGGTGGCCAACAAGGAGGATGTCTCCGGCGCCCGGTATAACGTGGCCGAGTTCTATTCCCTCGGCCTCGGCGACCCGATAGAGGTGTCGTCGGCCAACGGCAGCGGCACCGGCGACCTGCTCGACGAGATCGTGCGCGACATGCCCGACCGCCCCGACACGGAGGATACGGCTGAAGATGTGGCTAAGTTTGCCATCGTGGGACGCCCCAACGCCGGCAAGTCGTCGCTCATCAATGCCTTCATCGGCGAGGAGCGACACATCGTGACCGACATCGCAGGCACCACCCGCGACTCCATCTATCACCGCTACAACAAGTTTGGCTTCGACTTCTACCTTGTCGACACCGCCGGCATCCGCAAGAAGCAGAAGGTGAACGAGGATATCGAGTATTATAGCGTGATCCGCTCCATCCGCGCCATCGAGGCCTCCGACGTGTGCATCCTGCTGATCGACGCCACCCGCGGCATCGAAGGCCAGGACGCCAATATCTTCGGCCTCATCCAGCGCAACAGGAAGGGCCTGGTGGTGTGCGTCAATAAGTGGGACCTCGTGGAGGACAAGTCAATCACGGCCCAGAAGAATTTCGAGGCGGCTATAAAGAATAAGTTCGCCCCCTTCACCGACTTCCCGGTGCTCTTCACCTCGGCGCTCACCAAGCAGAGGATCTATAAGGTGCTGGAGACGGCCATCGAGGTCTACAACAACCGGCGACGCACCATCCCCACCTCGCAGCTCAACACCTACATGCTCGAGCAGATAGCGCTTACGCCTCCGCCGAGCAATAAGGGCAAGTTCGTGAAAATCAAGTATGTCACGATGCTGAAGGATGCCGTGATACCCACGTTTGTGTTCTTCTGCAACCTGCCGCAATGGGTAAAGGAGCCCTACCGCCGCTTCCTGGAGAACAAAATCCGGGAGAAATGGGACTTCCACGGCACCCCCATCGCCATCTTCATGCGCGAAAAGTAAGTGTTAAACATTTATAAATAATGTTAAAATATCGGGAATAATGGATGGTAAGAGGAGGGAATTGGCGCAATCATATGGATATACGGCCAATTTTTATTAACTTTGCAATTGATTTCCGGAGGGGACAAGCGTCTCCTCCTCATTTTTTAACTGATGATAGACAAAAAAGAGATAGAGGCCTGGCTCGACAAGGAGCTTGAGGGAACTGATATGTTTCCTGTAAGCGTGGAGGTTACGGCTTCGGGTGAGATCCGCATCGAGGTGGACTCCGAGGGGAGTGTGGACATCGACCGCTGCGTGGAGCTTTCGCATGATTTCGAGGAGGCGTTTCCGCGCGACGACGAGGACTATGAACTCGAGATTGGATCGGCCGGCATCACATCCCCGCTGCGCGTTCGCCGTCAATATGACAAGAACGCCGGCCACGAGGTGGAGGTGCTTACCCGCGACGGCCGTAAGCTCACCGGCACGCTTCTCGAGCCCGACGACGAGGGTTTCACGCTCCGCCGCATGGTGAAGGTGCGCCCCGAAGGTGCCAAGCGACCCGTGGAGCAGCCCGAGGACGAGCGCCTCGCATATGCCGACTGCAAGAGCGTGGTGCCGGTGCTCAAGTTCTGAGCCTACGGCTCTCATTTAATTGTAAACCAATAGGGCACGCCTCTTCCTGCCGCTGTGGAAGAGGGCCTGATTCAAGATAATAGATAAAAAGTCTTATGGCAAAAAAAGCAGAGACAGTGAATATGGTCGACCGGTTCGCCGAGTTCAAGGAGCTCAAGAACATCGACAAGACCACGATGATATCGGTGCTTGAGGAGTCTTTCCGCAATGTGCTGGCAAAGATGTTCGAAACCGACGAGAACTTCGACGTGATCATGAACCCCGACAAGGGCGACTGCGAGATCTACCAGAATCTCGAGGTGGTGCCCGACGGCGAGGTGGAGAAACCCTACATGCAGATCGGACTCACGGAGGCACGCGAGATTGACCCCGAGTGTGAGATCGGCGAGGATGTGGCCAAGCAGATATTCTTTGAGGAGTTCGGCCGCCGCGCCATCCTCAACCTGCGCCAGACGCTGCAGTCGAAGATCCTCGACCTGCAGAAAGACGCCATCTACAGCAAGTTCAAGGAACTTGAGGGTGAAGTGATCGTAGGCGAGGTGCATCAGATCTGGAAGCGCGAGATGCTTCTGCTCGACGAGGAGCAGAACGAGCTCATCCTGCCGAAGGAGGAGCAGATCCGCGGCGACTTCTTCCATAAGGGCGACATGGTGAAGGCCATCGTGAAGCGTGTGGACAATCCCAACGGCAATCCGAAGGTGATCATCTCCCGCACCGACCCGCGCTTCATGTGCCGACTGTTCGAGCAGGAGGTTCCGGAGATCCATGACGGACTGATCACGATCAAGGGAGTGGCCCGTGAGCCAGGCCAGCGCGCCAAGATCGCCGTGGAGAGCTACGACGACCGCATCGACCCCGTAGGCGCCTGCGTGGGCATCAAGGGCAGCCGCATCCACGGCATCGTGCGTGAACTCCACAATGAGAATATCGACGTGATCTGCTACACGGCAAATCCGCAACTCTATATCCAGCGAGCCCTCAGCCCCGCCAAGATCTCCTCGATGCGTATCAACGAGGAGGAGAAGAAGGCCGAGGTGTTCCTGCATCCCGAGGAGGTGAGCCTCGCCATCGGCAAGGATGGTCTCAACATCCGTCTGGCCACAAAACTCACCGGCTATAACATCGACGTATACCGCGACATCGAGGAGGGCGAGGAGGATATCTACCTCGACGAATTCCGCGACGAGATCGACGACTGGGTGGTAGAGGCCCTCAAGGACCTCGGCCTCGGCACGGCGAAGGCTGTGCTCAACGCCCCGAAGGAGATCCTCGAACAGGCCGACCTCGAAGACGACACCATCGAGCATGTGCTTGAGGTGCTCCGCGCCGAGTTCGAGTGATTCCGCGCCAAGTCCGGGTACTTTTTTTGAATTTCTAACCACAGTATATGCGCACTAAGATCAGTAAAGTAGCAAAAGACCTCAACGTGGGGGTATCCACAGCCGTGGAATTCCTCCGCAAGCACAACATCGACGTCGAGGAGGGCAACATCAACGCCCGCATCGACGACGCGGCCGTCGAGCTGCTCACCCGTGAGTTCAGCAACGACAAGGTCGCAAAGACGGAGGCGCGCCACATCAGCACGAGCCGCCGCGAAGAGTCCAAGGATCGTAAAAACGAACGCAAGGAAGCCGCGCTCACATCGCGTGGCACAGGCCCCCGCATCCTTGGCAAGATCGACCTCAACAACCCCCGTGGCGGCATGATCGAAGCCAACGCCAATACTGTGGAGCAACCCGCCAAACCGGAGCCGGCCGCCAAGCCTGAGGCCCCGAAACCGGAGTCCCCCAAGCCGGAGCCCGCTAAGCCGGAGCCCGCTAAGCCGGAGCCTGCTAAGCCGGAGGCTTCCGCCGGGGAGAAGCCCAAGGCCGAAAAGGCAGAGCAGCCCGCAAAGGAGCATCCCAAGGCTGAGCAGCCGAAAGCTGAAGAACCAAAGGTTGAGGCCCCCAGGGCAGAGCAGCCGAAGCCGGAGCCCGTGAAGGAGCAGCCGAAGGCCGCCGAGCAGCCCCGTCAGGAGCAGCCGAAGAAGGAAAAGGCCGCCAAGGAACAGCCCAAGGCAGCACAGCCGAAGAAGGAGGAACCGAAAAAGCCGGCCGAGGCTCCCAAGGAAACACCCAAGGAGCCTGCGAAGGAGCCTGCCAAAGAGGAGAAGAAGGAGAACGAGCCATTCCGCCTGGGGGGAGCGCCCCAGGCCCCGGGCCTGAAAGTGCTGGGCAAGATCGACCTCTCGGCCATCAACCAGAGCACCCGCCCGCGCAAGCGCGGCCGTGGCGACAAGCGTAACGGTAACGGCAACGGAAATGGCCAGGGCCAGAACGGTCAGGGTCAGAACGGTCAGGGTCAGAATGGTCAGAACGGCGACCGCCGCAAGCGCCAGCGCATCGGCAAGGAGAAAGTCGATGTGGAGAAGGCAGCGCAGCAGCCAGGATTCGGCAGCGACTCCCGTGGCGGCAACAATAACGACCGCAACCGCAACGGCGGTGGCGCCAACAACCAGCGCGGCGAACGCAACCGTAAGCGCGGCGAACGCAACAACGACCGCGACCGTCGCCCGCAGCGCCAGGAGGTCAGCACCGAGGATGTTCAGAAGCAGGTGAAAGAAACGCTCGCTCGCCTCACAAGCAAACAGGTCAAGAAATCGGCCAAATTCCGCAAGGAGAAACGCGAGGAGATGCACAACCGCGAGGCCCGTCTCGCCGAAAAGGAGGCTGCCGAAAGCAAGATCCTGAAGATTACCGAGTTCGTGACCGTAAACGACCTCGCCAACCTGATGGATGTGCCCGTCAACAAGGTGATCGCCACCTGCATGAGCCTCGGCGAGATGGTGTCCATCAACCAGCGCCTCGATGCCGAGACCATCAATATCGTGGCCGAAGAGTTCGGATTTGAGACGGAGTTTGTGTCAGCCGACGTCACAGAGGCCATCGAGAATCCCGTGGACAAGGAGGAGGACCTCCAGCCCCGTCCGCCGATTGTGACGGTGATGGGGCATGTGGACCACGGCAAGACCTCGCTGCTCGACTATATCCGCAAGGCCAACGTGATCGCAGGCGAGGCCGGCGGCATCACGCAGCACATCGGCGCCTACAATGTGAAACTCCCCGACGGACGCCACATCACATTCCTCGACACCCCGGGTCATGAAGCGTTCACCGCCATGCGTGCCCGTGGCGCGAAGGTCACCGACCTCGCCATCATCATCGTGGCGGCCGACGACGACGTGATGCCCCAGACCGTGGAGGCCATCAACCATGCTTCCGCTGCCGGCGTGCCGATGGTCTTCGCCATCAATAAGATAGACAAACCCACAGCCAACCCCGACAATATCAAGCAGCAGCTTGCCAATATGAACTACCTCGTGGAGGAATGGGGCGGCAAATATCAGAGCCAGGACATCTCCGCCAAGAAGGGTATCGGTGTGGATGAACTTATGGACAAGGTGCTTCTCGAAGCCGAGCTTCTCGACCTGAAGGCCAACCCCAACCGCAGCGCCATCGGCAGCGTGATTGAGTCGAGTCTCGACAAGGGTCGCGGCTATGTGGCCACGGTGCTCGTGCAGAACGGCACGCTGCGCGTGGGCGACGTGATTCTGGCCGGCACCAACTATGGCAAGATCAAGGCGATGTTCAATGAACGCAACCAGCGCGTCACGGAGGCCCGCCCCGCCGAGCCGGTGCTTATCCTAGGCCTCAACGGCGCTCCGCAGGCCGGCGACACTTTCAATGTGCTCCCCACAGAGCAGGAGGCCCGCGACATCGCCTCCAAGCGCGAACAACTCCAGCGCGAGCTCTCGCTGCGCACCAAGAAGCGCCTCGGACTCGAGGAACTTGGCCGTCGCCGCGCACTCAACGACTTCCACGAACTCAACCTCGTGGTCAAGGGCGACGTGGACGGTTCGGTGGAGGCTCTCAGCGATTCGCTGCTCAAACTTTCCACTCCAGAAATCCAGGTCAATGTGCTGCATAAGGGCGTGGGGGCCATCTCCGAATCGGATGTCACGCTCGCAGCCGCTTCCGACGCCATCATCATCGGTTTCCAGGTGCGCCCCTCGGGTGCCGCACGCCGTGAGGCCGAGAAGGAGGGCGTGGAAATCCGCCTCTACTCCGTGATCTACAAGGCCATCGAGGAGGTGAAGGACGCCATGGAGGGCCTCCTCTCTCCCGAAATCAAGGAGGAGGTCACCGGTACGGCCGAAGTGCTCCAGACCTATCACATCTCGAAGGTGGGGACCATCGCCGGCGCCATTGTGCGTGAAGGCAAGATCAAACGCGCATCGAAAGTGCGCCTCATCCGCGACGGAATCGTGGTTTACACCGGCGAACTCGGCAGCCTGAAGCGCTTCAAGGACGATGCGAAGGAGGTAGTGTCCGGTTACGACTGCGGCCTCTCCATCCAGGGCTACAACGATATCCGCGAAGGGGATATGGTCGAGGCCTATGAGGAGGTCGAGGTGAAGAAAACACTCTCTTGATATGCACTATTTTGTGAATATCGGCTCCAACCTCGGCGTGCGCGCACTCAATATCAGCCGCGCGGTGAGGGCCATAGAGAGCCGCTTCGGATATTTCGAAATATCGAAAATGATGGAATCGGAGCCCCAGGGCTTCGATTCCGTCAATCTTTTCAGCAATGTGGCCGTGATGTTCATCTCCGACAAGGAGCCGGCCGAGGTGCTGGAGATTCTCCAGGAGATAGAGCGCGAGCTGAACCCGACACCCCACCGCTATGCCGACGGCAGCTACTCCGACCGCGTGCTCGACATCGACATCATGGCCGTTGACGAGATGCATATCAATACGCCCCGACTGAAGGTGCCGCATCCGCGTCTCGCCGAGCGGAAATTCTTCCTGCAGCCCTTCGCCGAACTCGCCCCCCTCTGGCGCCACCCCGCCACCGGCCTCACCTGCGAACAAATGCTCACCCGCCTGTAATTCAACATTCAACATTTACACAATGCGTCTCGACCTAATCACAGTTCACCCGGAGATGCTGGAGCCATTCTTCAGTTGTTCGATCCTTAAGCGAGCCCAGGACAAGGGGCTTGCCGAGATTGTGGTGCATAATCTCCGCGACTATACCACCAACCGCCACCGGAAGGTTGACGACTATCCCTTTGGGGGCGAGGCGGGAATGGTGATGACGGTGCAGCCCATCGACGCCTGCATCTCGGCGCTGAAGGCAGAGCGCGACTACGACGAGGTGATCTTCACCACACCCGATGCACCCACATTCAATCAGCCGATGGCCAATGAGCTGTCGTTGCTGAATAACATCATCATCCTTTGCGGGCATTACAAGGGGATCGACTTCCGCATCCGCGAGCATCTTATCACGCGCGAAATCTCCATCGGCGACTATGTGCTCACCGGCGGCGAACTGCCCGGGGCAGTGATAGCCGACGCAGTGGTGCGCTTATTGCCGGGCGTGATAGGCGACGAGCAGAGTGCGCTTTCCGACTCATTCCAGGACGGGCTGCTGGCGCCCCCCGTATATTCGCGGCCTGCGGAATACAAAGGATGGCGCGTGCCGGATATTTTATTGTCCGGCCATGAAGCCAAGATCGCCGAATGGCGCTACGAGCAGGCTCTCGACCGCACCCGCCGCCTCCGCCCCGACCTTCTCGATGGGTAATGGAGAACCTTGAATCCCCGGCGCGCCCTCTTTTTTTGATTTATTTTTCCTTCGAAATCTATTTATAGTTTGTTTTTTTTATTTTTTTTGTATTTTTGCACTTTGTAGACATGTAGGACTCTGTTGCAACAACAACAACCGACCTTCAGGCCAACAACAATAACCACCAATACCACAGAAAACAATTAAAACCTAACAACCAATATCATTCATCGTTTTATGAAGCATCGCTTACTTACAGGCACGCTGGCTCTCTCAGCCGCATGCCTCTTTGCACAGGCTGAACTCATCAGCCTCTCAGTGGGCAACAATCAGGCAGATTACGGCACATTCCGCGGCCGTGACCTCCAGACTTCCCCCCGCAAAGCTGCCGACGGGCAGAAAAAACAAAATCGTGTGGTCGGCCTCTATTCCCAGGACGGCAATTTTGAGGACTTCGACAAGTATGGCACTCTCGAACTCCTTTACGAAGAGGACTTCTCCCTGCTCACCACAGGGTCAGAGGACAAACCCGACACCTCTATTTCAGACCTTAATGTCCCCCACCAGACTGAGGACGACGTTCCTGGTCTGCCGCGTGAACAGTGGATCACAAGCTGGAACGACATGAACCCCAAGTATACTCATGCCACCAATGACAAGGGAGAGAAGTATCGCTGGGGAATCGGAGGTTTCTATCCCGCCGGCGGGATGGTCGGCACCGTGACGTTCGACCAAGAACACCCTGAGGCTCATGTCGTGACACCTCGCTACGACTATACACCCTGTGATGGTCTTGTGGTTGTCGAGTTCCGCGCAAAGGGCAGCAGTTCGCAGAGCATACTGAAGGTCGATGTAGCAGAAACCAACCATTTTGCGCCCAATTGGTCGTATCCCGATGACGGCTTCACTTTCCAGAATATTCCCAACCAGTGGGTTACATATCGTGTCCTTTTCCAGAACTGCGGTGAATCCACAATTATGAATATTTATGGAGCCGGTGCTGATGGCCAGATGTGGCTTGACGACGTGAAGGTTTACGCCCTGAAACCACACGCAGCTACTCCCAAGCCTGTTCACTTCGCTGATTTCGACGGCAAGAGCTTCAAAGCCCGCTGGACAAAGGTGGACGGAGTGGACGGATATCTGCTTGACGTTTGGCGCATCGACTATAAGAGCAACCGCCATGAGGTGCTCACAGATCAAGCTGTCAATGACACCGTTTACACTGTGACCGACGTTGACCCCGACGACGTCTATTATTATCAGATCCGTTCGAAGAAAGGTGAATATACGTCGCTTCCCTCAACAGTAGAGGAGGTATACGGCATCAAGATTCCTGAGATTGAGAATTTGGAAGCTCTTGACAATCTCGGCAACAACTGGACCGCTCACCTTGAGGAGATTCCCTCTGCTTTCGGCAATGGCATCATGGCAGAAATGGAGCGTGAAGCAACCGAAGACGGTCCCTTCATCATCACGGAAGAACATTTCGACGGATGGTCAAAAGATTTTTATCCCAACGGCCAAGTATTCACTAAGGAGAACCCCTCGCACGGAGAGACCATCGTGGGCTTCTGGTATTTCGACAATCTTCAGCAGCCCGGTTGGGAAGCAACGGACATGCAGGTTTATGGGGACTATCTCTGTCTGTGTCCCTTCTTCTCCACAAGCACATGGGGTCAGCAGCAGTCGAAATGGGTATCTCCCGAATTCGACCTCTCAAAGGATGGCGGCAAGGTTACCATCGACATGAAGGTAGCCGCAGAGTTCCATGAAGCTACTCAGAACTATGGTCAGCTTGCAGTGGCTCTGTTTGCATGGAACGATGCAATTCAGGACTATTCCCAAGTAGGCGACGCAATATATTTCAGCGACCTTGATTTCGACTGGAAGAACAAGACTGCTGTCCTCACCGGCGGCACAGAACGTTCCAAGATCGGTTTCTTCGGCGTGAACAGTTATGGTGACGTATTTATCGACGACATCGTGATTAAGCAGAACTACAAGAAGGGTGAGAAATTCTATGATCCCATCTTCCATCAGTACTGGCGCGTTGAAACGGATGATCCCTATGCAATCGACTTTGCTATTCAGCCGCGTGCTGCAAAACATGATGTATATCTGAAAGCACGTGCCGGACGTCTTGAAATCGAGGGAACAGGCCAGCAGGCTCACATCTCTAAAATCGTAGAGTCCGACTGGAGCGCCCGCAAGTTTGTCACTACGGCAGGCGAATATGTTGGCGTTGGCGAAATCGCAACTGACGACAATGCACCCGTAGAGATCTATTCGATCAGCGGTATGCGCGTGAACAACCGTGACCTTAAGCCGGGCGTATACGTAGTGAAACGCAACGGCAAAGCCACAAAGCACGTCGTAAAATAATCCATAAAATTAACCAGTCTGCCCGCACCCCGGCGCGGAGTGCGGGCAGATCCTTAAAACCTTTCATATGAAAAAACTTTTAACTCTGGCAGTCCTGGCCCTCTCAGCCTTCGGACTGTACGCCCAGGACGCCGAGCCGGTGGTGGATACGTTCAGCTACACGGATGTAGGCGGAAGTGAAAATGGAGATTATTACAGCGGCACGTTCAACGGCACGGCAGGTACTTACACATTTAATGATCAGCTGTACTGGTTTGGTGGAATCTTGATGAAATCTGATCATACTGCATATGTGTCAGGAGTCGCTGAAGGCTATAAGCTGACTAAAGTTCAGCGAAACGGTGGAGCAGCTACATCTGCAGCACAATTCACTGTTTATGCATCCAATGAACCTTTAACCTATGACAACTGTACTAATGCACCTTTCAGCGCAGCTTTGTCTGGTGCAAGTTCTGTTAGTGTTAGTGGTGAGTATCAGCATGTACTTGTAAGACTTACACCCGGCTCAGGTACTGAAGGAGGTTTTGACGACCTCATTTTCTCATGGGAAGCTAACGGTCCTGTTGGGCCGAAGGTAACCGGCGACTCTTTCACCGTGGCTAACTTCGAGGAGAAATTCCCGCAGTATTATTACGACTCCCAGTCGTTTGCTGAGAAAAACGTGAATCCGGATTTCAATATTACTTTGACCTCCGGCGCTAACTATGATGTTCACGGAATGTTCGCTCATAAGGACGAGACCGACGCCTCCAAGTCCTGGTGGGCTCTCAACAATGCCGGCGGTGAGGAGAACGGTTACATCACAGTAACTGCTCCCGCTTCCAACATGTGGATTGAGAGCGTGGAAATCACCTCCGGTTCAAGTTGGGGTTCGATCTGTTTCGGCACTCAGGAACTTACGGCTGAAAACTACAAAGAGGTCGGCCAGTATGAGGCGAATTATTCCTTGGATAACACCGAGGGCACTTGGCCTAACATAAAGTATAACGGTACTCTCAAACCGCAGCAGCCTTCTCAGTATCTCTTCTACGACACAAACGGTCAGGAGATTTACGATGTCACTGTGAACTGGACAGCCGATAAGCCTTCCTACACTGTAGAGACTCCTACTCTGAATTGTTGGGATTCTCCTTTTACCAATGCTTCAAAGATCGACTACAGCTGTGGCACACGTCTTGCCAAACTTAAGATTGAGGTATACACAAAGGATAGCGCTGATGCGGAATACGTGAAGAATGAGGCTGCCGGATTCACCACTGAGTCGAACTATGGCAGTTTCGAGATGCCCGGTCTCCCCGGCCAGTATGTAAAGATTGTTGCTGTTGGCGTTCTTGATGGCTGCACTGACTCTCAGCCCGTTGAGAAAGAGTTTGGTCCCCTCGAGATGGCTGACGCACCCAGCCCACAGTTTGTAGAAACAACTAATTATGTTACAGCAGGTGCAAAACTCTCCATCGGTGTCGGCGAAGGCGGCCGCTGGGGCGAACCCATTACTCTGATTGAGGGCGCTACTGTGAAATATCAGTACACTATCAAAGATGCCGATGGTGCAACTGTTTCCACAAGTGAGGAAGTTACAGGTACCACCAACCCCGTCGAGGTGGCTGTTCCTGCAACTGTGGTTCCCGGCCAGACTTTTGAACTTGTTGCATCTTCCGTAATGGAAAATCGCAAGTCCACATCCAATACATTCTCTCTGCCTGTAATCTCCGACGTACTTCCCGCTCCTACCTTCAGCCTT
>OGNF01001283.1_pt1 | contig 23622 bp, 18 predicted proteins | sample 1573321 | NCBI WGS metagenome assembly OGNF01 (sample SAMEA2581911, study PRJEB24529) | metagenome | biome: Human gut stool | place: China | collected 2011
GAAGCCAATACTTTAAGTACCGATATAACAATACACAAAGATGACAAAGCCTATTGGAAGAATTTGTTAAACAGCCCATACGCTGATGTACAAAGTTTGGCCATGCGTATGCTGGCTGACGCCGATACCCAAAAGGAATTATCTCCGTTGCTCCTGAAGAAGTACCGGGAAAGTGGCTTCAATACGGTTCGTATGGAAGCTATCAAGTTGTTGAGCCGCTATCAGGACGACAACTTCATCGAAGCATTACGCGAAGGTTTGAACGATACTTATGAAATGGTAGCTCGCCAAAGTGCCATTTATGCTGGATTTGTAGGTGACGATTCCTTATTGCCCGCTATTGTGGAAGCATTGGTCGAACATAATGAACGCTTACGCGTACAAATGAGTGCCAACAAGGCTTTAAGCCTTTATCCGAAAGAGAAAGTAGAAAAGACAATAGAAGACTTTTATGCAAAAGTTGACCGTTTGAATGAAAACGAAGAGAAAAAACGATTACTAAGAAGCCTGGAAAGAATGTTTGTACAAGAGGCAAAAGTCCATCAGACCTTGATGGATGTAGCTGCACCGGAAGCAAAACGTATCAGTGCAATCCGCAATGTGCGTAACTATACATTCCATTTCCACGTGGATGATTATTTGAATGTAATTCGTGATGCCGGTAATCCACAGGAAGTACGTGTAGTAATGGCCGAAGCATTAGGTTGGTTTACTAATTCTGTACAACGGCCACACATTCTTGAAGAAATAAAGAAGATGCAACAAACAGCCAATCTTCCGGAAGATTTAAAAGCAGAGCTTGAACAGACAATCAAAAGATTAAGTTTATAAATATGAATAAATACATCCTTTTGGCAATTACCGCTTTGTGCTTACAGGATATGCAGGCGCAAACAGTTGTACATCCTAGTATAAAAACAAAGACTACTTTTGCAATTGTAGTCGATCAGAAAAGTTATGATGAAGCGAAAAGTGAAATTGATGCTTATCGTACCAGTATAGAAAAAGAAGGTTTAGGTACTTACTTGCTAATTGATGATTGGAAAAGGCCCGAACGTTGCGGTGGGTAAAAAAGCTGACCGGGACACTGCATGAGATTTTAGAGCAGGCGGGGGAGGAGGTCTGCCATGCATTTGTGAGCATCACCCTCACGGATGACGTGGAGGCGTTCCAGCCGAAAGAGCGTCTGGAGGAAAAATACGACCACATCCTGGAGATACGGATTGACAATGCGCGGACGAGGAAGCTGTTGTCGGACACGGAAGAGCAGCTTGCCGAAGTGCGGCCGGAGGAGGCGTTTGCCATGTTTTTCTCGGAGATGAACGGGAGAGAGATGACGCCTGAGGAGCGGGAACTGATGCGTCAGGTGATTGCGCAGGAAATGGAGGGGGACGAATGAAGCCTGAAAAACTCATCCTGTCAGCGTTCGGATCGTATGCGGGACGCACGGAGATTGATTTTACGGTGCAGACAGGCGGACTGTTTCTGATCACGGGGGATACCGGTGCCGGGAAGACCACGATTTTTGATGCCATCACCTATGCGCTGTACGGGGAGGCGAGCGGCGGAGGCAGGAGCGGAGCCATGATGCGGAGCCAGTATGCCAAAAGCGTGACGGAGACCTACGTGGAATTTTCTTTTTTGTATGCGGGCGAGGCATACCGCGTGCGGAGAAATCCGGAATATAAGATCGTAAAAGAATTGAAAAACGGAAAACTGCGGGAGCAGAAGGTTCCGGCAGGCGTGGAACTGACGCTTCCGGACGGAACGGTGTATCCGGAAAAAAGGAGCCAGACCGATGCGAAGATCGAAGAGCTGATCGGGCTGACGAAGGAACAGTTCACACAGACTGCCATGATCGCGCAGGGCGATTTTTTAAAACTTTTGTATGCAAAGTCGGACGACCGGAAAAAGATTTTCTCCAAATTGTTTCACACGGACGCATACTGGAGAATCCAGGAGAACTTAAAGCGGCGTTCATTCGAGATGGACCGGGTGCTTGCGGAAAATGAGCGGGCTGCCGAGCAGGAGATGGCGCGCGTGATTCTGCCGCGCGAAGAACTGAAAGAACTTCCGCTTCCGGAAGCGGTGGAGCAGATCGGTACTTGGGAGAAGGAGCTGACCGCTTCGCAGGAGACCGTGCGGGAGGAGATCCGGAGACTGACTGCGGCAATCTCTAAGGCGAAGGAAGTCAATGAACTGTTTGAGGGATTAAGAGCCTGTGAACAGCAGGTACAGAAGCTGAAGGAAGAAGAGCCCGTGGAAGCGCGCCGGAAAGAACAGCTGGAGGCAGCAGTACGTGCGGAGAGGGTGCATGTGAAGGAATTGCGCTGCAATGAGCGTCTGGATGAGCGGCGGCAGTCCGACGAGACGGTGGAGCGGATGAAGAGCCTTATCGCGGAGGAAAAGGAAGCACATGGCAGGCAGGAGCAGGACTTTAATACGCTTAAGATGCAGAGCGCCGATGCGGCGGAAGCCGACGCGGAGAAAATGCTCCGCATCCGGGAACAGCTTCCGGTGTATGAGCGCCTGGGAGAGGCAGTAGAGCGGGAACAGCAGGCAAAGCAGGCGTACGAGTCGGCGAAGCAGTATTATGAGCGTGCGGTGCGGGAAGGAGCCAGCCGGCTGCTTGCGGAAAAAAACAGGCAGCTTTTACTGGAGGAAAAGTATGTCAGCGCCGCAAAAGCGTGGGAGCGGGCATCCGCCCGGTCCACGGAGGCGTCTGCGGAATATGAGCACGTGTACCAGCTGTTTTTAAAGGAACAGGCGGGAATTCTGGCACAGAATCTGCGGGAGGCAGAGCCTTGTCCGGTCTGCGGCTCCCTGACACATCCGCATCCGGCGTCCCTTGCCGAGAATGCGGTCAGTGAAGCAGCAGTAAAGGCGGCGAAGGAACAGCGGGAGCAGGCGGAGACGGCGCGCGATGCTGCGTATCAGGAATTTGACGGGCAGAAAAGCGCGGCGGCAGAGCAGGAACTGCGTCTGGAGCAGGCGAAGCAGCAGTTCTTGGCGCTTGCGGGAGATGCGTGCGGCGACGGAGAGAAAGAACTTTATACGTTTGCCGCACAGCAGGCGGCAGAAGAACCTGCAGCAAAAAAGAGGTTTCTGACAGAGCGTGGACGGCAGGCGGAGCGATTTTCACGGGAGGGGAAAAAACATCCCGGGGAAACGGGAGAGGCGGTGGACCGCCTGAAGCTTGAGTCGCTCAAGCGCGACTGGGAAGAAGACCAGCGGGAAACGGCACGGATCCGCGCAGAGTTATCATTTGAGACGAAAGAAAGGGCAGAGGAAGCGCTGCAGCAGCTGACGGATGAGGCAGACCGGCGTACGAAGCGCCTTGCTGATGCAGAGGAAACACTGCAAAAGAAAAAGGAAGACATTTCCAGACAAGAGGGAATGCTGACGCAGGAGCAGACGAAGAATGCCGGACTTGTGCAGGAGTGTCTGGAATTGGAGAAAGAATACCGGCAGGCGCTGCGTGATGCCGGATTTTCTTCGGAGGAGGCATACCACGAGGCGTTCCTAACAGAGAGCGGTCGGGAGACGCTCGTGCAGCAGTCCGAGACATACATCCGGAATCGCGTGGAAAGTGAAGGCAGGCTTCTGACTATGCAGAAGCTGACCGAGGGAAAGCAGGAGATCGGGATCTTGGCATGGGAGACGGAACTGGAGGCGCAAAAACAGCGCCAGCAGGAGCTTCATGAGGAGATTCTTGCAATGCACACCGCATACGAGACGGATGCGAAAGTGGTGGAGCGCTGCAGGGAATATTTCGCCGCACACGAGCGGCTCGATGCGGAAAACCAGGTGCTGAAAAGACTGTACTGCACGGCGGATGGGCGCCTGGCGGGCTCGGCGAAGATTGATTTTGAGACGTATGTGCAGCGCCGGTATTTCCGGCAGGTGATCTACGAGGCGAACAGACGGCTATTGACGATGAGCGGACATCAGTTTATGCTAAAACTGAAAGAGACGGAAAACAGCGGACGCAAATCCAACGAAGGTCTGGATCTGGCGGTGTACAGTCTGGTCACGGACAGTGAGCGCGATATCCGTACCTTATCCGGCGGCGAGTCGTTTCTGGCAGCGCTTGCCATGGCGCTGGGACTTTCGGATATTGCTATCCGCAAGGCTGGGGCCGTGCATCTGGACATGATGTTTATCGACGAGGGATTCGGTACGCTGGATGCGCAGTCCAGAAAACAGGCGATTGAAGTATTGTCACAGCTCGCGGGAAGCGAGCGCCTGGTGGGAATCATCTCCCATGTGACAGAATTAAAAGAACAGATAGAACACAGACTTTATGTCACACGCACGGAGAACGGAAGCGAGGCAGTCTGGGAGGAATAGCAGTGGAAAAGTATGAAAACAGACAGGAATGTCCGATTGGTGTGTTTGATTCGGGAGTCGGAGGAATCAGTGTGCTGCGGGAACTGGTGGCACAGATGCCGAACGAGAATTATATCTTTTTTGGGGATTCTAAGAATGCGCCCTACGGTACAAAGACGCTGGAGGAAGTGCAGAAGCTGACCTGTGCGGATGCCGAATATCTGCTGTCACGCGGCGTAAAGGCGCTCGTGGTGGCATGCAACACGGCGACAAGCGCGGCCATCCGGATCCTTCGGGAAAAATATGCGGATATGCCGGTAATCGGAATCGAGCCGGCATTAAAGCCGGCAGTGCGCGCTGGCGGACACCCGCGTGTTCTGGTCATGGCAACACCGATGACCCTGCGCGAGGAGAAGTTTCATGCCCTGATGCAGCGGTTTGAGTCGGATGCCGAGATCTTAAGGCTGCCGTGCCCGGGGCTGGTGGAGTATGTGGAGCAGGGTGTGCTGGAGGGTGCAGAACTCGAAGCATTCCTTGCAAATCTGTTTGAACCGTACCGAAGCCATCCGGTAGATTGTGTTGTGCTGGGCTGCACGCATTACCCGTTTGTGCGGGAGACAATCCAGAAGCTTCTCGGAGCCGGAGTGCAGATCTTTGACGGCGGAGCGGGGACCGCGCGGGAGACAGAACGCAGGCTTAAGGATTGCGGTCTGTGCAGTGGCAGAGCGCAGCAAGGAACCGTGGAATTGTGCAACAGTCTTGCGTCGGAGCAGATGAAACAGCTGGAGATCCGGCTGCTCCAGTCGGGCACGGTGCAGGCAATTATAAAAAAATAGAAATAAAATATTAAAGAAATCTAAATAACATTGAACGTTTTTTTAGAAAGCTTTATGAAAATCGACATACTTCGGACACATTTTTTCCGTATACTAACATCATCGAAAGGAGCTGAGGACGGTTTCCCAGAGCTTCGTTCCCAGCAGCTCAGAGATGTGGAATAAAGGTCATATTTCTGCAGAACCTTTCGGTGAAGATTCCTTTATATAGATTAACATTTTCATAACTAAACTCCTCGAAAAACCCCCGGGACAGAGATGTCCCGGGGGTTTTTCATTGGGGGGAACATACAAAGAATGTAAAATGCAGTTTTTATATGTTGAACTTACTATGCTTGTGATATAATGAATCTTGACAGATTCATATTAGAAGTTCCTGCGGAACTTCAGATGCGCAGAAAGCAGCGCAAAAAAAGATGATATATTCGCTGGAACGCCGGCAGGCACAAAAGAGAGGGGGACGCTGGTGGTAGAAGATAAGGTGACGGGGAAGCGTATGATTGCTCACATCAATGCGAGCGGAAAGATTCAGACAGTAAAAAGCCATTCTGAGGGGACCGCATGTCTGACACAGCAGTTTGCGGAGGAGTTCGGTTGTGGAAAGCAGGGATATTTTTGCGGACTTCTTCACGATATCGGAAAATATTCCGAGGCATTTCAGAGGCGGATTGCGGATCCGGAACACACGGCAAAGGTGGATCACTCGACTGCTGGGGCGGTTGAGGCGATGAAAATGGCAAAAGAAAACATACCGTTTGCAATGGCGATTGCCGGGCATCATTCTGGGCTGTTGAACGGAGGCGTTTACCGGATTTCCGATAAAGGAGACGGCACGTTTTTTGGAAGAATAAAAGGAGCGGAAAGTCTGCCGGATTATGCGGCATGGAAGAGAGATATCGTACTGGAGGATGTGGATATTCCTGCATTTTGCAGGGGTGGAAGCAATCCCTGTTTTACGATGTCTTTTTTTATTCGGATGATGTATTCCTGTCTGGTAGATGCGGATTATCTGGATACGGAAGCGTTTATGAAGGAGAATCAGACAGTCAGGGGAGAATATGATTCACTGAAGGTTTTGGCAGAACGTTTTGACAACCATATAAAAAAATGGCTGGAAAAAACGGATTTCAAAAGCGACAAACAGAAAATACTCTGCAGTATAAGAAATCAGGTTTTGCAGGATTGTATGAGCAAAGGAAGTGAATTGCCGCCCGGAATCTATACGCTGACGGTGCCCACGGGAGGCGGGAAAACCACGGCATCTTTGGGCTTTGCACTGCGGCATGCGATACAATCAAAGATGAAGCGGATTATTTATGTGATACCGTACACATCGATTATAGACCAGAATGCAGAGGTGTTCCGCTCTATTTTAGGAGAGAAAAATGTTCTGGAACATCATTCCGGAATTCTCTACGATCTGACGGAGGATAAGGCGGAGAATGAAGCGGCATACCGCAAGGCTCTGGCCACCGAAAACTGGGACATGCCGGTGATCGTGACGACTGCGGTGCAGTTTTTTGAATCGTTGTATGCGAACCGCAGTTCAAAATGCAGAAAGCTTCACAACATGGCAAACAGTGTCATTATTTTTGACGAGGCACAGACAATGCCGATTCCGTATCTGGAACCGTGTGTTGCGGCAATCGCAGAACTGGCGGCGCATTACCGTTCAACAATCGTTCTTTGTACGGCTACGCAGCCGGTATTGGATGAAATGATCCAAAAATATCTGCCGCAGACGCAGGTAAGAGAAATCTGTGAACATACAGATATTCTTTTTCAAAAACTGCGCAGAACATCGATTGTTGCAGCCGGCAATATGGAACGGGAAAAATTGATCGACTGTCTGACTGCGCAGGAGCAGGTGCTTTGCATTGTAAACAGTCGAAAGCTGGCACAGGAACTTTTTGAAGAAATTCCGAGAGAGGGAGCATTTTGCCTCACAACATTATTGTACCCGGAGCATCGCAAAGAGAAATTGCGCGAGATCAAAGAGAGACTGGAACATCATGTGCCCTGCAGGGTGATCGCTACTTCACTTGTGGAGGCGGGCGTAGATCTGGATTTTCCGTGTGTATATCGTCAGGAGAACGGACTGGATGCACTCATACAGGCGGCGGGCAGATGCAACCGGGAGGGGACGCACTCCCCAGAGGAGAGCAAGGTATATCTGTTCGGTTTGAAAGGCGATGCATCGGTATATTTTGCACAGAACATCAGCGCGTTAAGGCAGACCCTGCGTTGTTACGAAGATCCGGCAGCGCCGGAGGCGATCGCATTCTATTTTAAGCAGTATCGTGAGATCCTGGGGAGAGAGAATCTGGATCAAAAGAAGATAATGGATGCATTTACTGCCGGAAAAGGAATCAATGGGGATTGCTTTCCGTTTGCAACGGTGGCAAGGGAATTTCATCTGATTGAGAATGAGACACAGACGGTTTATATTCCGGTCGGTGAAGCGGAATTGTGGATAGAGGAGATGGAAAAGGGAAAGGTCTCAAGAGAACTTATGCGAAAGCTGGGGCAGTATGCGGTGAATGTATATCCGAATCATTTAAAAGCATTGTACGATGCCGGCTGTGTGGAAGGAATCGGAGAGGGGATGTATGTGCTTCGGGATATGAACCAGTATCACGAAGATACCGGACTTCAGATGGATGTGAGTACAGGATATGGATTGTTAGGATAATAGAGTGGTCATAAGGCGGCAGAAATCTGCCGCCCTGATGAAAGAAAAATATATCAAATGAAAAACAGATGAAAGGAGGAATGATATGTGGCAGTAAAAATGGAAGTGTGGGGGAATTTTGCATGCTTCAGCCGGCCGGAGATGAAGGTGGAACGCGTCAGCTATGATGTGATGACACCGTCGGCGGCGCGGGGAATGCTCGAGGCAGTATACTGGCACCCAGGCCTGCAGTGGCATATTGACAACATTTATGTGTTGGCGCCTATTCAGATGACAAACATACGGAGAAATGAGGTGCAGTCCAAGGTGCTGGGGAGCAGTGTAAGAGCAGCTATGACCGGCGGACGCACAGAACTGTATATTAACACATCAAAGGATATTGTGCAGAGAGCATCATTGGTTCTGCAGGATGTCAGATATGTGATTGAAGCACATTTTACCCTTACAGAGAAGGCGGCAGCCGGAGATAATCCGGGAAAGTTTCAGGATATCATAAAGCGCCGCCTGAGAAAGGGACAGTGCTATCACGAACCATATTTTGGATGTCGGGAATTCCCAGCGAATTTCAAGGAGTGGGAGGGCGGAGAGATTCCGGCTATTCAGGAGACAAGGGATCTCGGCTATATGTTGTGGGATCTTGACTTCTCAGATCCGGCAAACATTCGTCCGCTGTTCTTTCGTGCAAAGATGGAAAACGGCGTGATCCATGTGGCAGATTGCGAGGTGCTGCGATGATTTTACAGGCATTGGTGGAACATTATGAAGATTTGTTGAAGCAGGGGCGGATTGCAAAGCCGGGTTGGGGAAAAGTAAAAGTTTCCTATGGACTGAATCTGGATCGGCAGGGACACGTACTAGGGTTGATCCCGTTGAAGGTGGCGCAGGAGACGGGAGGCAGCAAGAAAAAAACGGTTTTTGTTGCGCGGATGATGGAAGTACCTCATCCGGAGAAGAGATCCGTGGCGGTTTGCCCGAACTTTTTGTGCGACAATGCGACCTATATTCTTGGTGTTGATGAAAAAGGAAAACCAGAGCGAACCAGTCAGTGCTATGAAGCCTGCATGGAAAAGCACATGGAATTGCTTTCTGATATCCACACGCCGGCAGCAGAAGCGATCTGTCATTATTTTGAGTATTGGAGCCCGGATGCGGCGCGCCAGTGTACTGACATAGAGGATAACTGGAGCGATCTGATGGCAGGAGTAAATCTTCTATTTTATTATGAAGGAGAAGCAGTGACAGAGGATCCTGCAATACGTGAAGCATGGCAGCAGTTTTATGACAGGAAGGATGAAAGCGGGCAGACGTTGTGTCTGGTTACCGGGAAAAGGGACACGCTTGCAGTGCTGCATCCGAGCATTAAGGGGATTCGCGGCGCACAGGCGATGGGAGCGTCACTGGTATCTTTTAATGCAGCGTCCTTCTGTTCCTATGAGAAGGAACAGGGTGCCAATGCTCCGGTGGGTGAGTATGCGGCATTTGCCTACACCACAGCGTTAAATGAACTTCTGAATGACCGGGCTCACACGGGAACTATCGGGGATACAACCGTGGTATGCTGGGCGGAAGGAGGAGAGAGTCTCTACCAGGATATCAGTATGATGGCGATGTTCGGTCTGGCAGATGAGAGTGGTATGACAGATGGCGAACTTCGGGCAATTATCGGGAAGTTGGCAAACGGGAAGCCGGTACAGATCGAGGATATACGACTGGATCCCGACAGACATTTTTATGTGTTGGGACTTGCACCGAATGCGGCCAGACTGACTGTCCGATTTTTTATGAGGGATTCTTTTGGCACTATGATCCGGCATGTTAATGAGCATCAGGAGCGTCTGCGGATTGTTAATGCGCGGCAAAAGGAGTATCCCATCATTCCAATCTGGAAATTGATGTCAGAGACCGTAAACCAAAATGCGAGAGACAAGTCTCCGTCACCACAGATGGCAGCGGATACGCTAAAAGCGGTTCTGACAGGCGGAAAGTATCCGGCATCGCTGCTAAACGCCGTTATGTTAAGAATCCGGGCGGAACACAGGATAACACGAGAGCGAGCGGCTATGATAAAGGCCTATTATCTGAAGAATGAGAACAAAGACTGTCCCAAGGAGGTATTGCAGGAAATGATAAATGAGGAGAGCAAAAATGTACCATACACACTGGGGCGCCTGTTTGCGGTTTTAGAGCATTTGCAGCAGGAAGCGAATCCAGGAATTAACACGACGATCAAAGACAAGTACTTCAATTCGGCAGCAGCGACCCCGGCACAGATTTTTCCGCTATTGCTGAATTTGGCGCAGAAGCATCTGCGGAAACTGGCAAACGAAGGACACAAAGTTTATTTTAACCGACAGATTGGGAAACTTGCGGAAGTGATTGGGGAGAGTTTCCCAAAGCGTTTAAATCTGCCGGAACAGGGAGCCTTTCAGCTGGGGTATTATTGCCAGACACAGAAACGATATACAAAGAAGGAGGAAAACTAAGATGGGAGAGGCAATTAAGAACAGATATGATTTTGTAGTGTTATTTGATGTGGAGAATGGGAATCCGAATGGAGATCCGGATGCCGGCAATATGCCGAGAATTGATCCGGAAACGGGTTACGGTCTCGTGACAGATGTGTGCCTGAAGCGAAAGATCCGCAACTATGTGGAGACACTCAAGGAGGATACGACCGGATATAAAATCTATATCAAGGACAATGTGCCGTTAAACCGCAGTGATCTTGGAGCATTCCAGTCACTTGGCATTGACGAAAAGGAGATTAAGAATTTAAAGAAGACAGATCCAATGCTGGACGTAAAGGTTCGTGACTTTATGTGTCAGAATTTCTATGATATTCGTACATTCGGAGCAGTTATGACCACTTTTGTGAAAGCAAATTTAAACTGTGGACAGGTACGCGGACCGGTGCAGATGGGATTTGCGAAATCCGTTGATCCGATTCTTCCACAGGAGATCACGATTACCAGAGTGGCAATCACGACGGAGGAGGATGCTGCCAAAAAAGGAACGGAAATGGGAAGAAAATATATTGTTCCGTATGGTCTGTACCGGGTAGAGGGATATGTGTCTGCAAATCTGGCGAGAAAAGTGACCGGTTTTTCGGAAGAGGATCTGGAATTGCTCTGGAAAGCAATTCTAAATATGTTTGAGAATGATCATGCGGCGGCACGCGGCAAGATGGCAGTCAGAAAACTGATCATTTTTAAGCACGACAGCGAACTTGGAAATGCACCGTCTTATAAATTGTTTGAATCTGTCAAGGTGGCAAGAAAACCGGGAGTTGATCTGGCAAGGGCGTTTTCAGATTATGAGGTTACATTGCCGGAGCAGCTGCCTGAGGGAGTTACCTGTACCTGTATGGAATAGTATTGAGTGGCTATCGTAGGGAGAAACATATGGAATATCAGGAGGAGGATTATTTATTATTATCGGGAATTCAGCATTTCGTTTTTTGCCGCAGACAATGGGCTCTGATTCATATTGAGCAGCAGTGGGAAGAGAATGTACGGACATTTGAGGGAAGGGTCATGCATGAAAATGCGCACAATGCGGACTTTCACGAAAAAAGAAACGGGGTTATCATGGTGCGGGCGATGAAGGTTTTCTCCAGAGAGATGGGAATCAGCGGAGAATGTGATGTTGTGGAGTTTCAGCCGGCACCGGAGGGCATCACATTAGCTGGACAAAAAGGAACATACATTGCCGTGCCGGTGGAATATAAGCGCGGAAAACCAAAGCCGCACAATGCAGATGAAATGCAGCTTATGGCGCAGGCAATGTGTCTGGAAGAGATGCTTATGACCAGAATTCCAAAGGGCTATTTGTATTATGGAGAAACGAGACGCAGAACGGAAGTGCTGTTTACAGAGGAATTGAGACAGAGTGTACGGTCTTGTTTTGAAGAAATGCATGCATATTACAGCAGAAAATATACACCGATGGTAAAGACAGGCACATATTGCAGGCAGTGTTCCTTAAACAACATCTGTCTGCCGGAGCTTTCCGGAGCACAGCCTGCGGATGCCTATGTGTCGGAGATGTTAAAGGAGGAATTGCAATGAAGAAATTGCTGAATACTCTTTATGTAACAACACCGGATGTATATCTTGCATTGGATGGAGAAAACGTTGTCGTCAAAAAAGAGGATCGGGTGGCAATGCGGATACCGATTCACAATGTAGAAGCAATCGTTGCGTTTAATTATGTAGGTGCCAGTCCGGCGCTCATGCGCAAATGCAATGAGAACAATGTGAATCTGAGCTTTTTTCACAATGATTCGTTTTGTGCCAGAATGATCGGACAGGAAAACGGTAATGTCGTTTTGCGGAAAATACAATATCGGCTGTCGGAGCGGGAAGATGAAAGTCTTACGATTGCAAGAAATATGATTCTCGGAAAGGTACATAATGAGCGTTATGTACTCGAGCGGGCAATTCGGGATCATGCATTGCGCCTTGATACAGAAAAGATAAAAGATGCGTCGGAGCAGTTAAAACAGTATCTAAGAGCGGTGCAGGACAGTGGCAGTGCGGAGGAACTGCGGGGATATGAAGGAAAAGCGGCAAGTACGTATTTTAGTGTATTTGATGAACTGATTCTTCAGAACAAAGAAAGTTTTGTATTTCACGGAAGGAATAAGCGCCCGCCGCTGGATAATGTCAACGCAATGTTGTCATTTATGTATGCGCTGCTGGTAAACGAGTGCGCGGGCGCAGCATATTCGGTTGGACTTGATCCCTATGTTGGATTTTTGCATACCGACCGCCCGGGAAGACAGTCATTGGCGTTAGATCTGATGGAAGAATTCCGGGCACCTGTGGCAGACCGTTTTGTTCTTACAATGATTAACAAGCTGCAGATCAATGCAAGAGGGTTCAGAAAAATGGAAAGCGGAGCGGTTGTTATGGATGATGACACACGCAGAACGCTGATACAGAACTGGCAGGAATTAAAGTGTGAGGAGATCATGCATCCTTACCTAAAAGAAAAAGTACCTGTCGGGCTGCTTCCATACGTACAGGCGATGCTGCTTGCGCGGTATCTGCGGGGAGATATCAATGCATATCCGCCATATTTTAAACGGTAAAGATACTTGTATGCTGTTTGGAAGGAGAGTTATGTTAGTGCTGATTACTTATGACGTGAATACACAGACTGCGGCGGGAGTACGAAGGCTTGCCCGGGTAGCGAAAATCTGTACGAATTACGGACAGCGGGTACAAAATTCTGTATTTGAGTGCATTGTTGATCAGACGCAGTATGTCATGTTGAAAAAGCAGTTGAAGGATATCATTGATGTGGATAAAGACAGTGTGAGGTACTATGTCATGGGGGAAAAGTATAAGAGTAAGGTGGAACATATCGGTGTGCAAAGGGCATTTGATGTCACGGCGCCGCTGATTATCTAAGAGTTTTAGAGTAGTGCGAATGTAAAGTGTACATAAATATAGCGGAATATTCGCGCAAAATTTATTAGTGCAAATAGCACAAAATTAAGTTATCATCTGTGGAAAACGCGAAAGAGTAAAGAAATTTTTGGAGGAATGCGTTGAAAACAGGGGGGTCACAAAGAAATTTTATGTGCATATTTGCTGTCGCTCCCTGTGAGGGGAGCGTGGATTGAAATATGACATAAGAGTTATTAACGAAGTCCTCGATTGGTCGCTCCCTGTGAGGGGAGCGTGGATTGAAATAAAAAAGACCGCTTGCCCCCACCAAAAAAGATAATCGTCGCTCCCTGTGAGGGGAGCGTGGATTGAAATAAATCCTCGTTTTGCCTCGTCTGGGTTCATCGAGGTCGCTCCCTGTGAGGGGAGCGTGGATTGAAATGTGTGAACAATGCTCCTTGCGGAATAATTATCCGTCGCTCCCTGTGAGGGGAGCGTGGATTGAAATCAAAATTCCTTGAAGCAACTGATTTTGCTGTCTTGTCGCTCCCTGTGAGGGGAGCGTGGATTGAAATATTTTGCGAGTCAGTAACACCATTGACCGCTCCAACGTCGCTCCCTGTGAGGGGAGCGTGGATTGAAATCAGTTTAACAGGCTGATTGACGGGTCGAAAAGTCGTCGCTCCCTGTGAGGGGAGCGTGGATTGAAATCATTTTCGGAAAAATCGTCAAATACTGACATAAATGTCGCTCCCTGTGAGGGGAGCGTGGATTGAAATCAATGTTACAACCTGCTCCCATATACCGCCATAAGGTCGCTCCCTGTGAGGGGAGCGTGGATTGAAATTCATTTTCATTGCTCATAAAAAATCCTCCTTAAGTCGCTCCCTGTGAGGGGAGCGTGGATTGAAATATTCCGGGGTCGAATATCTTGCATATTGCAAACGGTCGCTCCCTGTGAGGGGAGCGTGGATTGAAATGCACAAAATCAATCTTTACACCGTCTGTGATCGACGTCGCTCCCTGTGAGGGGAGCGTGGATCGAAATTCTTAATGTACGGTTATATGATTTGTGAGTATTCGTCGCTCCCTGTGAGGGGAGCGTGGATTGAAATGCGGTATCGGTTCGCACCAACCACGGCGCGGGACACGTCGCTCCCTGTGAGGGGAGCGTGGATTGAAATTCTTAATGTACGGTTATATGATTTGTGAGTATTCGTCGCTCCCTGTGAGAGGAGGACGGATTGAAGTGTATACGCAGTTTCTGCCTCGACCACATTGCAAAGTCACTCGCTGTGAGGGGAGTGTGGGCTGAAGTATCGCTAATATAGAAGGGGACAACATGGTTGTGATTCGCACTCTACGGAGAAAGCACGTTTGCATCTGTCATTCCTCGCCAGAGTCGCAACTATTACATCTTCGAGACAGCGAAAAACACTAAAAGAACCAACACCCTTCACTACGCAATAAAGAGGATGAAATAATAGCTTTGATGTGACTCGGTTTTGTTGGTACATTTATCAATATCAAGAGTTTTGCACATGAGACAGATATGTCGAAGAAGCAAAGGTAAAGTAGTTGAAATTGTGGACACACAATAATGAAATATATATTCCATGCGAACGAAATCTTCTATAAAATCCCCCGAAAATCTGTTGAAAATTCCCAAAAAACGTTATTATTTTGATGTTTTTTCTTGAAAAACGCCACTTACATTTTGTAAGATAAAGCGTTAGAATAGCTATGCTATAAGAATACTTTATACATATTTAATAATTTATTAACAGAAAGGGAGTATAGATATGGAATCGTATTCATTTTTACTGTTCTTGGCGATCATTATGATCTCAACCAAGATTCTGGGTTTATTTACCCGCAAGATTCATATGCCGGCGGTTGTCGGTGCATTAGTTGCAGGTGTGATCTTAGGACCGTCCTGTCTGAATTTGATTACATTGACCGGAGATACCGGCGTCTTTCTTGAGCAGATGGCAGAGCTCGGTGTTATCCTCCTGATGTTTAACGCAGGACTGGAGACGGATCTGTCCGAACTTAAGAAAAATGGTGTGGCATCTTTCGTAACAGCATTGATCGGTGTGATTGTTCCGTTGATTGGTGGATTCCTGGGGTATGCATTTTTCTTCCACACAGACTTCAGCGATTACGATGAGGTGTTAAAGGCAGTGTTCGTCGGTGTTGTACTGACAGCAACATCTGTAAGTATCACAGTTGAGACGCTGCGTGAGATGGGCAAGCTGAAAGGAAAAGTCGGAACGACAATCCTTGGCGCAGCTGTTATCGATGATATCATCGGTATTATCGTACTCACAATCGTAACCAGCTTAAAGGATACCAGCGTAAGCCCGATCACAGTTGTGTTAAAGATTGTACTGTATTTCGTATTTATTGCAGTATTGATCTTCGTGCTTACAAAGTTAAAGGTATTTGTGGAAGAGCAGGATGAGAAGAGAAGAACCGCTATCATCTGTGTAGCGCTCTGCTTCATTCTTTCCTATATCTCAGAGGAATACTTCGGTATTGCAGATATTACCGGTGCTTACTTCGCAGGACTGATGCTCTGCACGATGAAAGTTGGACCGTATGTTGCAAGAAGATGCGAGATCCCGTCTTACTTGATTTTCTCACCGGTATTCTTTGCCAGTGTAGGTCTTAAGGTAACACTCGGCGGAATGGATGCCAGCATCTGGATCTTCGCAATCATTCTGCTTGTTATCGCCATCTTAAGCAAGGTTGTCGGATGCGGACTGGGTGCAAAGATATGCGGATGTACCGGAAAGGAAGCGTTCCAGGTCGGTATCGGTATGATTTCCCGAGGTGAGGTTGCACTGATTGTGGCGCAGAAGGGATATGCAAGCGGTATGTTAGATGATGTCCTGTTTGCCCCGATCGTTCTCGTTGTTATTGTAACGACGCTGATCACCCCGATTCTCTTAAAGCTTGTCATGAAAGACAATGATTCTGAGAAAGCTGCTGCATAGGGGCATAGAACAGATATTATAAAATCAGGATTTAAGAAGCCGTCACTTTTGTGGCGGTTTCTTTTTTCACTCTATAGGCTATGTGAGTTTATTGCTTCTTTTGCAAAAAACAGTTAAAATAGACACAGAAAAAAGAAATGAGGAGATTGCAATGTTACGGGATCTGCAGGAAATATCAGATGGAAAAATATATGGCTGCAATGATATGGTTCGGGCGGCGTGCGGAGACTGCGCGGGATGCCATGCCTGCTGTGAGAAAATGGGGACATCCATTGTGCTTGATCCCTGTGATATATGGCGTCTGACGACCGTGACCGGGAAAAATTTTGAGCAGCTGCTTGCCGATACGATAGAGCTGCAGGTAGTGGACGGCGTGATTCTTCCGAACCTGAGGATGGACGGAGAAAAAGAGCAGTGTGTGTTCTTGAATGAACAGGGAAGATGCAGGATCCACGCAATGCGTCCCGGGTTGTGTCGTGTATTTCCACTTGGCAGAATCTATGAGGAAGACAGAATCCGCTACTTTCTGCAGATGGATGCCTGTCAGAAGCCCGGGCGCAGCAAAGTGAAGGTTGGGAAATGGCTCGATACTCCACAGATGGAACGATACGAACGGTTTCTGCTGGACTGGCATGCCATACGGAAACAGTTGGAGAAGCAGATGAAAGACGGAATTGGTGAACAGGAGGCAAAGACGATCAATATGTTTTTGTTAAATCTGTTTTTTATAAAACCATATGAACCGGAGCGGGACTTCTATGAACAGTATGAGGAGAGAAGAGCGATGGCCGGTCAGGCAGGGTTAAAATAAACTGCGGATAATGTATGGCAGGAGATGGAAGTATGATAATCGACAGAGAATTGGATCAGAAAGGGAAAGATGAGAATATTGGAACCAGCCGCGTTAATCTCACGCAGCGTTATGTGGAATCCGTCAAATACAACGGTCTGGGGGATTTTACCGAAGAATTGCGTGAGGAAGCAGACTACCGGAAGCGCATTGAAAAGATTTTCTCGGAAATTCATATGACCGGGGAGACGTATGCGGATCTACAGCCAGAGGCATTGATGGAAGCCTACTGGCAGGGAGAGGAAATGATATCGCGTTACTACTGGGCAAAGAGGCGGGACACGGACGACATTATCTGGGTGCGTGTGGACGTGAGGATTGTACCGCAGCTGGATACGGGAGATTTGTTTGCCTTTTACAATAACTGGGATGTCACGCATGAGAAAAACCGTGACCGTATGATGCAGCTGATCATTGAGTTCGACTATGATTATGTGGAATACATCTGTCTGCAGAATGGTCATTTCGAGATTATGGCGCAGGAAAAAAGTTCCATGTGTCCGAGCGCCAGAGGAACAGACTACGATGCGGATATCCGTGATTATCTTACAAGAGTCGCAGTGACGGATCAGCTGGAAGCACACATCCGGGCAATGCAGACAGAGGAAATCCGTCGTAACCTTGAGGCAGAGCCACTTTACATACAGGAAATTGATGTGAGAGAGTCTGATGGCTCAGTGCGGCGTAAAATGATCCGTTATACCTATATGGATAAGCAGATGGGGACGGTATTCAAAAGCTGTGTGGACATCGAAGACATCGTAACGGAGGAGAAGAAGAAGCAGGAACGTCTGGAGCGGGCAATTGAAGAAACGGAGCGGGCGAATTGCGCCAAGAGTGAATTCCTGGCCCATATGAGTCATGACATCCGGACACCTATGAATGCGATTATCGGCATGACATCCGTTGCAAGGCAGGAATGTCAGGATGAGACGATCTGCGGATATCTGGATAAGATTAAATCCTCAAGTGAGTTTCTGCTCGGACTGATCAATGATATGCTGGATATTTCACGCATAGAGAGCGGAAATCTGAACCTGAAGTCGGAGCAGATGAGCAGAAAGACGTTTGGAACGGCAATCAGTACCACGATCGGCCCGCTGATGGAGCAGAAAAACATTACGTTCCAGTGTGATCTGCAGCATATGGAAGAAATGATATACACTGATGCGGTGCGGTTCAAGCAGATTTTCTTCAATCTGCTGTCCAATGCAGCAAAATACACGCCAGAGGGCGGAAATGTGTGGCTTCTGACCGAAAGGCTATGCACGGAAGGAAACGTTGAATGGGTGCGTTTTACGGTGCGGGATAGTGGAATCGGTATGAGTGAGGAATTCCTGGAGCATGCGTTTGAACCGTTTTCGCAGGAGGGGAACCGCACGCTTGCCCTGCAATGGCAGGGAACCGGTCTTGGACTTGCGATCGTAAAGAAACTGGTGGTCATGATGCACGGCACGATTGAAATTCACAGTAAATTAGGAGAGGGTACCGGGGTAATCCTCGATCTGCCGCTTACGATCTCGGGCGTCGATGCTCCGGAAAAAATGCCACAGGCAGTCATGGCAAAACAGAACCTGGAAGGCAGACGGGTGCTTCTGGCAGAGGACAATGAGATCAATACTTTTGTGGCCAGACGTATTCTGGAATCAAAGGGAATTATTGTGGAACATGCGGAAAATGGAAAAAGAGCGGTGGAAATGGTGGAGCAGAATCCGGAGGGATATTTTGACGCAATCGTGATGGATATCCGGATGCCGGTGATGAGCGGACTGGAGGCAGCCAGACAGATCCGGGCAATGAGCCGGACGGATGCACAGACTGTGCCCATAATTGCCATGACGGCCAATGCCTATGAGGAAGATGTCAGCCAGTCGTTGGCGGCCGGGATGAACGCTCATCTTGCAAAGCCGATCGAACCGCAGGTGATTCTGGATACACTTGCGGGGTATATAGGCAGTAAGAACTAGAAAGTTGCACTGTAAATGGAAAAAGAAAGGCATGCATTTCGTCGGAATGTCGATGTAAAAGTTGTGATACTGTTGCTATAATAAGTTCCGATGAGAGGAGACGGCAGGATGAAGCATTTGAGACAATTTTTGATTATTTTACTTTTTTCATTTCTTGGAGAAGGATTAAAGGCATTGCTTCCACTTCCGGTACCGGCAAGCATCTATGGACTGGTATTGTTGTTTGCGGCACTGGAGCTTGGAATAATAAAACTCTCTGCAGTGGAAGATGCAGGGAAATTTTTGATAGAGATCATGCCGGTGATGTTTATTCCGGCGGGGGCGGGGCTGGTCGAGGCCTGGAGCGCTTTAAAGCCGATCTGTGTGCAGGTGGTTGTGATCATGTTTGTATCCACGATTGTGGTTATGGTGATTTCGGGAAGAGTGACACAGTTTGTAATTCGCAGAAACAGAAAGGCATAAAACAATGAAGGAATTTTTAAATCAGTCTGTATTTTTCGGTGTGGCAATCAGCGTATTGACCTATGAACTGGGAGTATTTTTGAAAAAGAAGCTGAAGTGGCCGATATGTAATCCACTTTTAATTTCGATCGTCGCGGTGATCATTTTTCTGGTCGCGTTTGATATTCCTTACGAGAGTTATAACGCGGGAGCAAAATATCTGAGCTATCTTCTGACGCCGGCAACGGTCTGTCTGGCGATCCCGCTCTACGAGCAGGTGGAGCTTTTGAAAAAACATTCCAAGGCAATCGTGCTTGGATTGATCTCCGGTGTGATTACGAGTCTTGTGTGTGTGCTTGTACTGGCACTGTTGTTTCATTTTGATCATGCGCAGTATGTGACGCTTCTGCCGAAATCCATCACGACCGCGATCGGCATGGGAATATCGGAGGAGCTTGGCGGTTATGTGACCATCACGGTTGCTGTGATTATTATTACCGGAGTGATTGGCAATATGCTGGCGGAGACGGTCTGCCGTATATTTAAGATTGAGGAGCCGGTGGCAAAGGGAATTGCAATCGGAGCGTCATCCCATGCGGTTGGTACAGTCAAGGCGATGGAGATAGGAGAGATCGAAGGTGCGATGAGCAGTCTTGCCATTGCGGTTGCGGGACTTCTGACAGTTGTGCTGGCACCGGTATTTGCAGGAATTATGTAGCACGCGGTCTACCTGCCCTATATGCAGATCATTATGCACCAGGATCTTATATCTGACATAAGATAAAGAGAGAAAACAAAGAAGTGGAATCTTTATGTATTGTCAGAATAGAATGGTACACACCGTGCAGGAGGGGGATTCACTGTATCGCCTTGCGAGACAGTACCACACAACCGTCACGGAACTGATACTCGGAAATCCGGGGGTAAACCCCTACAACCTGCAGGTAGGAATGAAGCTCTATGTCTGCCCGGGGGAAAGCTACGTACCGCCCCAGGGAGGCAGCGCAAACACCGGGAACACGGGAAACAGCGGAAGCACCGGGAACACCGGTAATGCTGGAAATGGTGGAAATACCAGTAATGCCGGCGTGGGCGGAAACATCGGTATCGGAGTGGTGATTCCGGGTGGACAGCGCCCGGGCGGAAATCAGACAGCGGGAGAGAGGCAGAATTCAGTGAATCAGCTGTTTGAGACAATGCGTCTGGCGTGGCTGGAACTGATCTACTGGACACGGATGTATATGATGAGTGTGGATTCCGGGGCAGATGCAAAAGAGCAGTATGCAGTGGAGGGACGCCTGTTGGAAACTGCAGATGCAATCACGGATGTTTTTGCAGAGCGGCTGCCGGTAGCTGTCACAAGACAGCTGCGCAATCTGCTCGTGGAACATGTGGAGATGACGGGGCAGATCATCCGCACGTTAAAATCCGGGGATAAGGAGAATTATGAACAGCAGATCCGGGAGTGGTATGCTAATGCGAATCAGATCGCAACACTTCTCGCTGACCAGAATCCCTACTTTGCAGGAAAAGAGACGAGGAATCTTCTGTTGAATTATCTGGATATGACGCGCGAGATTATAGAACATCAGATGAACGGTGAGTATGACCAGAGCATTGATACCTTCCGGGATTTAAGTGATCTGGTGCTGGAACTCGCTGATTATCTCGCAAGAGGACTTCTGGCGCGCTGATGTGCTTTGCAAACGGGCGGTGCCTCTTGTGCATCGCCTTTCTGGTACTATTTGCGGCGCTACTGATCCTGGCAGTAGTGCACAGAGTGCGGGCGAAGAAAAAAGTTCTTGCATTGACTCCCGGGGAACGGGTGCGGCTGCTCAATGAACTGGCGGAACCCTTTGGATTTGCTTATCTGCCGTCGGAAGATATTTTTACCTCAAGGCTGGATGCCTGGCAGCGTGACAAGGGATATGAGGCGAAATATGATACCATGGCGGTGGGTGCCGGGATGGTGATTGACGCATTTCCCGTGTACTTTAATTATGAGGGAAGAACCTGGCTGGTGGAATTCTGGAAGGGACAGTACGGGATCAACACCGGCGGAGAGGTCGGAATTTACCATGCGAAGGGCGTGATTCCGCCGCACGCCTATCACACGGCGCATTTTGAAGCGGTATCGGATGCAGAACTCCCGAGAATCTGCAACTGTCTGGACACGGCAGAGGAAACGTTTTATGAAATCTGTGCCAGACACTGGTGGCTCACCGGCTTTCGGATGGGCGTGTATACAAAACCGTCGCGCCTCAGACTTGCCACGACGCTGATTTTCCCAGAGCAGGAGATGGCGCTGGCGTTCTGGGAAGGTCTCCGCAAAACCGGAAAACCGCGCAGCCTTTTTCGCATCTGCGGAAGAGAAGTCAGTGTGCGGATGAATTTTTCGGAGGAACACGGATTGATTCCGGGAATCTGCAGAAGCGTGGTGCTTCTCTGGAACAGGCTGCTGTGCAGAGGATTTAGGATCGTGACATACCCGTGGAAACGGACGGCGGACAGAATGGTATTTCTATATTATCTGCTTCCGGGATGGTTTCGGAAGATTCTGGTGCTTTCGGGCGGGCGATGCAAACCGCGCCGCAGAACCAGGAAACCGCACAGATCATGTCGGGGCAGGTGAAAACATGGGATGTTATCGAAGGATTGACAGGGCATTGGAACATGCCCTGCACCTTCCGCTTGGCACGGGCAGCCGCTATGTGGTGATCAGTGACTGCCACAGAGGGGAAGGGACAACAAATGACAATTTCCTGAAAAACGCGTACCTGTACGAGGCGGCGATGGAACATTATATAAAGAGAGGATTCTTCTATCTGGAACTGGGGGATGGGGAGGAACTCTGGGAAAACCGCTGCATGGACCGGATTGTGCACTATCACGAGACCGTGTATGAGATGTTTGCTTGTCTGCAAAGCCGGAACGCGCTGTGCCGCATCTATGGAAACCACAATATGGAGCTGAGAAAAATCCTGCCGGAGGCGATTATATTAGATAATTGCGAGGGCGGAAGGGATGTCTGCATGATTCACGGGCATCAGGCGGATTTTTTTAATTCTGTGTGCTGGAGGCTCTCCAGAGCTCTGGTGCGCTACGTGTGGAAACCGTTGGAGCGTTCCGGCGTGAATGATCCCACGAGTGCGGCGCGCAATTATAAAAAGGCGGTCCGGTATGAACAGTGCCTGGCGGGCTGGACCAGACTTCACGACCGTTATCTGATTGCCGGCCATTCACACAGACCGAGACTGCCGGAAAACGGGGAGCTGTATCTGAATGCGGGAAGCTGTGTGCATCCCGGGTGCATCACTGCCATCGAACTGGAACAGATGCAGATGACGCTTGTGAAATGGAAGGTGGCGACGCGCCCGGACATGACCATGTATGTGGTACGTGAGAAGCTTGCCGGACCGGCTGCCATTTTGTAGGAAAAACGCGATTTTTCAAAAAAATCATTTGACGGAACCGCCATTTATGATAATATATATATCGTTATATTAAATCGTTAAAGCGAGGACGGAAGCGTCCCTGACGATAGCTGGTAATTGGAGGAACAGAAAAATGATTAAAGTTGTGAAGTTTGGCGGCAGCTCTCTGGCAAGTGCGGAACAGTTTGCAAAAGTGGGGAAGATCATTCAGGCGGACAAGGAAAGACGTTATGTAGTGCCGAGTGCTCCGGGAAAACGCAATGCCAAGGACACCAAGGTCACAGATATGTTATATGCCTGTTATGCGCTGGTGGAGGCGGAGGAGGATTTCCGCGTGCCGCTGATGAAGATCAAGGACCGCTATGACACAATTATCAATGGACTGAATCTGAAGCTGTCACTGGAGGAAGAATTCAAAAAGATCAGTGAGAACTTTAAAAATAAAGCGGGGGTTGACTATGCGGCGTCCCGCGGCGAATATCTGAACGGTATCATTATGGCGAATTACCTTGGCTACGAGTTTGTGGATGCGGCAGAGGTGATTTCCTTCGAGGAGGACGGAACTTTTGACGCGGAGAAGACCAACAAGGTGCTGGCAGAGCGTCTGGAGAAATGCGAGCGTGCGGTAATTCCGGGATTCTACGGGGCACTGCCGGACGGAACGATCAAGACCTTTTCCAG
>OGNF01001288.1_pt1 | contig 23559 bp, 15 predicted proteins | sample 1573321 | NCBI WGS metagenome assembly OGNF01 (sample SAMEA2581911, study PRJEB24529) | metagenome | biome: Human gut stool | place: China | collected 2011
ACCCATCAGGAATTTGCTTATATATGATTTCATTACTTTGGATTTAAATGTTGATGGAACTTTTTTTGATTAGAAAGTCACGATGATACCGAGGGTGTAGCTTGTGGGACGCGGGTAAGTGGAGTTGTCCACACCGTTGAAGACTTCGGGGTCGATACCTTTGTAGCGGGTGATGACGAAGGGGTTCTGAACGGCGCCGTAGAGGCGGATGCGCAGCGAGTCGTTGAAGAGGTTGTTCCAGGTGTAACCCAGGGTGATGTTGTCGCAGCGTACGAAACCGGCGTTCTCCAGATAGTAGTCGGAGAGGTACTGCTGGTTTTCGAAGTATATGCCGTCGTTTTCAACGAGGTTGCGGAGCGTGGAGTTGCCGAAGGTGTTGCTCAGGAATGTGCGTTTCGCGCGTACATTATTATATACGTAGTTGCCGATGTTGGCACGCAGCGAGAAGCCGAGGTCCCAGTTCTTGTATGTGAAGGTGTTGTTCCATGACATAGTCACCTTCGGGTCGCGGGAGTGCTTGATCACACGGTCTTCGTTGTTGATTTCGCCGTCGCCGTTCTGGTCTACGTAAGCGCCTTCGATGGGTTTGCCCATCTGGTCGTAGATCTGCTCGTAGAGATAGAAGGAGTTGGCGGGTTTGCCTACTGTGTTGACCTGGCACTTCATACCGGTCGAACCCATGCCGGATTCGCCTACTTCCATGATCTGGCCGCTTACGAGTTCGCGGATTTCATTGCGGTTCCAAGCCACATTGTAGCTGGTGTTCCATGTAAAGTCGTCCGTTTCCACGGGGCGTGCGCCGATGGTGGCTTCGAGACCCATGTTGCGGAGTTTACCGATGTTCTTGGTGAGCACGTTGGTGGTGGCGGCGCCGGGGGATACCGTTACGGTGGCGAGCAGGTCTTTGGAGTCGCGCAGATACCAGTCGAGGGCTACGGTCAGGCGGTTGTTCCACCAGCCCATGTCGAGGCCGACGTTCCAGGTAGTCGTGGTTTCCCATTTGAGGTCGGGGTTATATCCATTGGGATAGTATGTGAGGCCGCCGGGCAGGCCGTTGACGCCGGTCCAGGGGTTGGGATAGTAGGAACCTATTGTGGAAGCCTGGAATGTAGGCATCCAGTCGAAGAGGCCGCCTACGGCCTGCTGGCCGGTCTGGCCCCAGCCGAGACGGAGCTTGAACTCGTTCATGTTGTCGCGGGCAGACTCCATGAAGGGCATGTTGATGAGCTTCCAACCCAGGGCCACGGAGGGGAAGAGACCCCAGCGGTTGTCTTTCGAGAAGCGGGAGGTGCCGTCGTCACGCAGTGTGAAGGTCAGCAGGTAAGTGTCCTTGAAGGAGTAGTTCAGACGGCCGAAGAAGGAGACGAGCTGCAGGACGCCGCCGTTCCAGAAGTATTCGGGGTTGTTATTGAATGTCTTGCCTACGTTTTCGGCAGTACCGGGTTTCTCCACAACGATGGGGCGCCCTTCTGCGTCGTAAGCAATCTGATAGCCCGGAGTGGTCTGGATGCTGGAGTTGTTGTGTCCGTGGGAGTCGAAACGCTGCCAGGAGTAACCGGCCATTACGTCGAGGTTCGACTCTATGGCTTCGAACTCTTTCTTATAGTTGAGGTAGAAGTCGAGCAGGGTGTTGCGGCGCAGCTCGTAGCTGTAATAGTACATGCCGGCGCCGTCGTTGTTATAAGAGTTCCAGGTGGAGGGGGCGTTGGCGGGGTTGTCTATCTTGTTCTCGGCCTTGCTGACGTCGTAACCCAGGTTGAGGTTGGCGTGCAGTTCGGGGAGGAAGTGGAAGGCGTAGTCGATCTGCAGGTTACCGTTGCTGCGGTAAACGTTACCGATGTTGTCCTTGTCGGTAGCGGCTGCCACGGGGTTGAGCGTACCCTGGGTGTTCCAGATGTAGCCGCCAAGCAGCGGGTTGGTGTAACCATTGTAGATGTAGGGGAAAAGTGAGCCTGTGCCGGCGGCGAGGCCGGTGTAGTCGTAGACGGGCTGTGTCGGGTCGGCATCGACTGCGAGACCCGTGCAACCCTCGTCGGTGAAGCGGTTGCGGATGTAGTAACCCTTCACATTAGCGTTAACTTTCAGCAGGCCGCCGAAGAACTCCGGAGTGAGGTTGAAGCCGGCGGTGACACGCTGCATCTGCGAGTCTTTGAGGATACCGTTGTTGTCCGTGTAGGAACCGCTTACGCGATAGGGAAGGAACCCGGCGGTACCGCCGACGCTCAGGTTGTATTCCTGGCTTACGGAAGTGCGGAGCACCTCTTTCTGCCAATCGGTGTTGGCGTCGCCCAAGCGTGCGGCGGCAGCGCTGTCGGCACCCCAGCGGCGGGTGATGATGTCGCGGAACTGGTTGCCGTCGAGCACGTCCCAGGTCTTGCGGGCATTGCTGACGGTGACGTTTGCAGAGAAGTTGATCTGCGGGCGTCCGCTGCGGCCTTTCTTGGTGGTGATGATGATGACACCGTTGGAGGCGCGGCTACCGTAGATGGCGGTTGCGGAGGCGTCCTTGAGGATGGTCATCGACTCGATGTTGTCAGGGGCAATCATGGCCAGCGGGTTGGCCATACCGTTGATACCGTCGTTGGAAAGGGGCACACCGTCGAGCACTATCAGAGGATCGTTGGAGGCATTCAGCGAGGCACCGCCGCGGATACGGATCGTAGCGCCGCCTTCGGGGCTACCGCCGGTGGAGGTTACTACCACACCGGGGCTTGCGCCGGTAAGAAGATCCTGTGCCGAAGTCGAGATGTTGGCGTCGATTTCGTCAGGAGTGACGACGGCTACCGAACCGGTAGCGTCCGATTTCTTGACCGTACCGTAACCGATGACCACTGTCTCGGCGAGCATCGTGGCGTTTTCTTTCATCACGATGTTGAAGTCCGTGCGGCCGTTGACGGCCACCTCCTGGGGATCATACCCTACGTAGCTGAAAGTCAGCGTCGCGTCGGGGTTTACGTTCAGTACAAACTTACCGTCGATGTCGGTTGCTGTACCGTTGGTAGTGCCTTGCTCCATTACGGAGGCACCGATTAGAGCTTCACCCGTCTCATCGACCACCGTACCGTGGACCGTGATTTTCTGGGCTAATGCGGGAAGCATGACCGACATGACTAATGCCAGCGTAAGCCATAACTTCCGATTCAGATGAAAACATACGTTCTTCATGCAAGAATTGAATTTAGTTCTACATTAGAGTTTATTAATTGTTTTACTTTTTCATTACCTAACGGGTTAACTGACTGTCAGTTTTTCATTGTCAATGAGGTTAACTGTCAGCGGCATAGACGCTACGCGCCAGAACTGCATCGCCATTGGCGGCAGCCCCGGATGGAGAGTTTGTGACATTTTTTGGTGTTTTACCGGGACGGTAGCCATTAGTTTCCTTTTTCTGTATTTGCGCACCACTCTTCTGCCGAGTGTTTTCCATGCAAGTGAGCCGTTAATACCGAACGGGAGGCGGAAAATCGCTTCCTTAATCAACCTGACACACGGCACTCGCGGTCGGTTTACCGTATGAGGACGCAAGCCCTGAAGCCACGTTTCCAGCAAGAAACGGACGGGAGCAAGCGCAATTATACAATAACAGGGCAAAAATAGTTAAAAAATTGGAAACTTCGATAAAATACGTTCGGCAAATGCCGTAAATTAACAATTTTAACATTCTGTGTTAAAAGTAATTCTGATTGCAGCGAAATTGTTAATTGAAAAACTACTGCAAGAACCGCGCCGCCTTCCCCGGAGTCTCCCCTCCCACATTTGTATTATTGCAATCTATTTTGCCTGCCTATGTGGCAATATTCAATTCCCCTGAAAAGAGCAAAGGGTTCTGAGGAACCGGCGTAATCTGCCGCGGAGCTACCGAAAATGAGGAGGCGGAACTCTTCGGGTCTCAGTAATGCCAGATAAGTGATGCCGAAGCCTCCTTGCCCCAGGGTTCCCAGTATGCGGTAGATGCCGTTATGAAGCAGTACGCCGGTTTTCAGTTCCATTTCAAGATGTGTTTAATCAGTCGTCAATACAACAGTATAGAGTCCTCGGGCACCATTATCTATCACCGCAGGTCAAGGAGGACGCGCCTCACTTTGCAATCGGGTTGCACTGTTTTGTGCTTAACTTTGCAGGCGCTAAACAAAATCATCCCGAATGAAAATAAAAACAACTATCATATCAGCAGCAATCCTGTTATCATCAGGAAGCGCCTTTGCAGACAGCAACGTGACGGGCATTGTCTTCAACAAAGAAACCTCAGAGCCGCTCGGTTTCGCCACGGTCTCGCTCATCGACCCGGAAACGGGGAAAGGCCTCCCGCTCGGCACCATGACCGACAGCGAAGGTAAGTTCGACATTCCCGATGTGCCGGCAGGGCGATACATCGTCCGCGTAAGCATGATAGGCAACGTGCCCCAGGAACGTGAAATCACAGTGACTGACTCCGACATAGCGGTCGGCAAGATAGAACTTGCCGAAGACTCCAAGTTGCTTCAGGAAGTAGTGGTGACGGGGCAGAAAAGCCAGATGTCGGTCAACACGGAACGCCGCGTTTTCAACGTAAGTTCCAACATCACCGCCTCCGGCGCGACGGCGGCTGAGCTTCTTGCATCCGTGCCGTCGGTCGATGTCAACAGCGACGGCGACATATCGCTGCGCGGCAATCCCGACGTGCTCGTGTGGGTCAACGGCAAGGAGATGGGGATGACAGCCGACAACCGTGCCCAAATCCTGGGCCAAATTCCCGCCGACGCCGTCGAAAGCATTGAGGTGATGACTAACCCGTCGTCGAAACACAGCACCCAAGGGACCGCCGGAATCATCAACATCAGGCTGAAAGAGGACAGCCGCCACGGATACTTCGGCAACGCCGAGGCCAACGTGGACTCGCGCGGCACCGCCACTCTTAACTTCAACATCAATTACAACGAAGGGAAGTTCGAGTCGTTCGCCGGAATAGGGCTTAAGACACAGCATGAACCGGGAGGCACCACCTCGCGCCGGCGCTACGACAACGGCACGTTCCTCAACTCGGACGGCGACAGCAAAAAGCATGAAAACAGCATGTTCCTCCGTCTGGGCACTAATTTCCGCCCCGATGACAAGAACGTTTTCTACCTCAGCGCGATAGGAACCCTGGGACACAAATGGGGACGCACCCTCACCACCCACCTCAGCGATGTGCCGGGGCAGTGGACAAGCAATTCCAACAACATGCGCGAAAGCGGCGACACCCGCGGAGCAAACGTAATGCTCGGATACACCCACACGTTCCGTCCCGGCCATTTCCTTGACATGAACGTAAGCTACAACATCTGGCAAGGCCCGAACGACAACCGTTTCCATGAAGAGGCAACGTGGGCCGACGGTGCCTCGGAATCCATCTGGCAAAACCAGCACCAGGATGTGAAAATCAGCAATTGGGAAGCCGCGCTCGACTATTCGCTGCCCGTGCTTCCGTGGCTGAACTTCGAGGCCGGCTACAAGGGCAACTACAATCACGAAAACAGCCCCGCCTCCTACGAAAGCGGTCCCGGGGCGGAGAGCATGTCGCCTCTCCACGACCTTTACAACCGCTTCAAGTATGACACCGACATCTCGGCCCTGTACATAAACTTCGCGGGCAACCGCGGCCCGCTGACCTTCACGGCCGGACTGCGCGGCGAACTGTGGCAGATAAGGACGCGCTCCCTGGGCTACGGACAGACCGACGCCGACGTTCCCCTTTTCAAGAAAAACGATTTCGCATTGTTCCCATCGGCCGCGGTGGGTTGGTCATTCACCGGCGACAACCAATTGAAACTGACCTATTCGCGCCGCATACGCCGCCCCTTCGGACCGCAGCTCAACACCTTCGAGAACATTTCCGACCCGTCGGAAGTGCATCTCGGCAATCCCCTCATCCAACCCGAATACAGCAACGCCGTGGAGCTGGCATACATAAAGGACTGGAGCGGCCATACCCTTTCCGTCTCCGGCTATCTGCGCGCCAACAACGACATGATAAGCCACATCAGCTTCCTCGCCCCCATGGCTGCGGACCCAGACGTCAACACCATGTACTACGGCCACGCCAACGTAGGCAACATGGTGAACACCGGCGTGGAAATCATTTCGCGCAACACCCTGTTCGACCGTCTTACACTCACCACCACGCTCAACCTCTACAACAGCCATCTCAAGGCATGGGACACGGAGTATCCGCTGCATGAGAGTTTCTACACGGTGCACGGCGACCGCCAGAACCGTTTCGTCTGGGATGTGCGCTGCATGGCATCGGTGCGCCTGCCGTGGGACCTTACCTTCCAGGCCACGGGACGGTACGACTCCCGCCGCATCACCGCACAAGGCACCCTGGAATCGGACTGGGACGTGGAGGCCGGACTTCGCAAGAACATAAAGTCGTGGAGCATCTCGCTGCTCTGCAAGGATATATTCAACTCGAAAGAGAGTCGCGACGTTCTCTACGGCAACGGCTACACGCAGTCCATCAGCAAATGGAGCGGCGGCCGCACCTTGCGCCTCTCGGTCAGCTACGCCTTCGGCAAGACAAGCGACAATTGCCGGGACCGCCACCAGCACATAGACACCGGCGGCTATGGCGAAGAACACCATCACTGATCCGCACCGGATTCCCGACCTGACAAAACAAAAAGCGCAGCGCCCAATCAGGCGTCGCGCTTTTTGTTTCCATATCCACCCGTGTCACAACCGCCAGGCGGAGACTACCTTGCGGCGGACGGCGAGGAGGTTGAAGGTTATGATTACGGCGGTAAGGAGCATTCCTACGCCGGGGGCGAGCCACAGGTTGCCGGAGGCGCCTCCGAGCCCTTCGATAGCACCGATGTAGTAAAAACGGAATAGGGACATGGCCACAACGGCCAGCAGGAACGCCACGGCCGAGGAGATGATGACGATGTTGCGGTACGGCGCTCCCACGCGGCCCGGATCGTAGCCCAGCTGAAGGAGGGAGTGGAGCTTGGCGCGGTTCTTCTGCATCAGCAGCGAGATGCTGAGCATCAGTATGAAGAGGCTCAACACGGTGATGACGGCGCCGACGGCCATGATGATGCCGGTGACCACATTGAGCAGGAAGGAAGCCTGCGAAGCGGACTTGTCGCCGGCCGATTCGAGGTCGTGTGCTTCGAGATACTTGTCGATGGCCACGTCGCCGGGACTGGAAACGTCTATCACGAGGCGCGACGAAGGGGGCGTCACTCCGCTGCCGAACTCGCGGTTGCTCCACGTCATAAAGGCTTCGGGCACCAGGATGGTGTTCAGACGATTGGAGAATCCCACTACGCGTCCCTGGAAGTCGGCCTGCCGCGTGCCGTCGTTGCCGATTATGTGCAGCCTCATCGGGATGGATGAGAGCATCTGCTCGGTGAGTTGCGGGAGACCAGCGCTCGCTGCAAACCCGAAGTTGTAGAGCGTAAGGTAGTCTTTGCTTATGATTATAGGCACCTCGCCGCTGCCCTCGCGGTATTGCCACTGCATTGGGTTGATGTCCAGATAGTTGTCGGGGATGGACTCGAAGAACATGAAGGTAGAGAGGGAGCGGCCGCCGTTGTCGAGGGCCGCCGACACACGGTAGTCAGCGGCGGTGAAGCGTCCCACGGAACGCACCCACGGTTGCGCGGCGAGGTCGGAGATTTCGCCGCCGGTGAAGGTGGCTTTGCTCTGCCCGAGGGTGTTGCCGGAGGTCACTTTCTTGTTGACCACCAGATAGTCGGTCTTCAGGAAAGAATCTTCCTTCTGCCAGATGGCGCTTACATCTTCGTAAAACTGCAGGCCGGTGACCACAATGGCCAGGCCTATGAAGTTGGAGAGGATGAAGCCGAGGGTCTGGGCGGTGCTCAGGTTCTTGCGGAGGAGGCGTGATACGAGGTTCATAAGTCAGAGTTTCAGGAGTTTGGAGGAGGAAAGGGAGAGCTTGTTGCCCACCGATGTGGCGATGATTGAGGCGCCGTTGCGCTGCGCTTCGGCCTCGATGATTTCGGCAGCTATGTGGTTGTTGCGGAAGTCGAGGTGCGACACCGGCTCGTCGAGCAAGATAAAGTCGAAAGGCTGGCAGATGGAGCGTATTATTGCCACCCTCTGCTGCTGGCCGATGGACATTTTCCCAACCGGGAAATCCTTGCGGTCACCCAGGCCGATACGTTCGAGCCAACTGTGTATCTGCGCCTCGTCGGCATATCCGGTGAGGTCGTTCTTGATGCGGATGTTTTCCAGGGCCGAAAGTTCGGGGAAGAGGTCGAGTTCCTGCGGCAGGTAAGCAATGTGGCGGCGCCTTATCTCCTGCCACTGCATCAGCGACAGCGACGAGGCGTCGGTGCCGTTGAAGAGGATGGAGCCGAGATAGTCGGTGCGCGAGCCGTAGAGGTAGGCGCAAAGGCTCGACTTGCCGGTGCCGCTCTCCGCCTCCACCATATAATAGTCGGGGCGGCTGAGCGCAAGGTCGGTGAGCCATATTTCCGACTCGGGGCGCGTGTCGCGGAACACGCGGGGGAGCGCCCTGAGTATCTCTATCTTGTCTATGTGCTGGAATGGAAGCGTCGGCGTCATTTGTATTTGATATTGCTGAGGATGTTGGCTTTTGGGTCGGTGCCGAAGAAAATACATTTCAGGCGCACGGAGCCTTTGTCGGGATAAAGGCCCACGAAAACGCGGGATATTCCGTGCATGTATTTCGACTCGCCGTTATTGACAAATCCGGCCATCACCCCTTTCATGAGGTCGGCCTGCTCGGCCACGTTCAGCGGACCCGCCACGGGTTCTCCTTGATTGAAAATAACGAGGTTGCCATCCTTCTTCACCGTCATGTTGCCGACGGAGTTTATCATGCCGAAGAGGGCTGAAGTGTCAGAGCCATTGGTGGTTACAATCCCTGACATGGAGGGGGGTGCCGTACCGCCGCATACAGCCACAGTGCCGTCGATGGGTCGTAATATGTTGAGGTAGACATCGGGCAGTGCGCCGCCGAAGACTTTGCCGAGCGACTCCACCTTGTCTACGAGCTTAGAGGGTATGGCCACGGCACACACGAGTTCGGCCGTCTCGCCGAGCCGTTTCACCGTGTTGACGTCTACCGTCCCTGTGGGGAGCAGGAACGGGGCGAGGCCGAATTTGGAGTCGAGGACCTCGACGGCGGCCTCCCCTTTCCCTTTCTCAAAGGCCAGGGTTCCGGCCAGGTACCGTGCGTCCTTGAAGAGCGTGGAGATGACAAGCTGCGCCATGGTACTGTCCGACTGCCCTTTCACCACCTGGGAAAGCATTCCGTCCAGCGAGCCCAGGAAAGCCACGTCGCGGCCGCTTTCCACCATCTTTTCGTGGTACTTGCAGGCCATGAACGAGTCGTTGTCCGAAAGTGCGGCGTAGCCCTTTATGTCGAGGGGATCCACATCGTTGCCGTTGAGTTTTATCCAAAGCTGGTCATCCTTTACGGCCACTTTGCCGAGCACGTTGACGCCGTTCTTCTCCGCGAAGGCGCCTCCTTTCTCTATCTTCGAGTATTTCTCCATGAAAGCCGACGGGTCATCGAGCAGTGCTGTGGCGTACCAGTGGAAGCCGTCGGCGAAGATTACGGCGTACCCGGTCATGTCTACGGTCGAGAGGAGCTCCTTTGCCTGGGCGCCCCCGGCGGTGTCGCCCTCCGGCAGACGGGAGAACAGGGCGTCGAGCGACCCGAAGTCGTCGGTTATTTTTTCAATGTCAACGAGGGCCACGGCCTGGGCCTTTTCGGGAACTGTGGAGAAGAGGGCTTCGGCCTTCTCGTTCTTGTCCTTGGAACAGGAGGCGAGCAGGAGCACCGCAAGGAGCAGGAGCGCTCCGATGCGCGATGCGAAACGGTAAGCTAAGCGTGAATGTTTCATTTGATTATGATTTTAGGTTGCAAATTTAGCAATATTTTTTTGAAATAAAGGTAGACAAACCGTAAAAACGCACTTGCCTGTTCAGAACGGCGACCATGTCAGGCAGACAATATCGGGGCGGTTTGCGGCGTTATTTCAGTTGATAATGCTTTCAAACGAACAATGACACAAAGGAATGAAGTTTTGAAGGAAGAGCTTCAGCGCACCGGGGGAGTATCGCAGGAGACGTCACGCTCCATAGCCATAATGCGGTTCGTACTGCCCTTCGCGGTTATGGCCGTACACGTTTTCACGCTCCGCAATTTCCATGTAAAGGGGATTGAGTACGATTTCAGCCAATATCCCGTGGCACAGGGCCTCGAATATTTCGTCAAGACGTTTATATCCGATTTTTCCGTTCCCTGCTTCTTTTTCATTTCGGGATTCCTCTTTTTCAGCTCCGGTTTCAGCGGCGATATTTACAAACGTAAGCTACGGAGCCGTTTCTGGAGTCTGCTCGTCCCTTATCTCTTATGGAATCTGCTGATGGTCGGCTATCAGGCTTTGCATTTCACGCCGCTGTTTACCGCCATAGCGCCGTCGCTGGCCAACGGCCATTTCGACATGACGCCCGGCGTCTTCTTCCTGAGATTCGTGAACCCGCCGCATATCCCGCCGCTATGGTTCATCCGCGAGCTGATGACCATGGTTCTGATTTCACCGGTCATCTTTTGGCTTGTCAACCGGTTCAGTTGGAAAGTCATCGCCGTGATGTGGTGTGTATGGGCCGTATGCATGATGGTCTTCACCTTCGGCTACATCCTCACCATCACACAGTCCCTTCTGTTTTTCAGTGCCGGCAGCACCTTCGCCATTCTGCGTAAAGACCCCGTGGCCGAGATGCGGCGCCACATACGCGCGGCGTGCATCATCTTCGGCACTCTGGGACTCGCGGGCTTCGTGATGTGTTTCACCACGGGATGGCAATCGGCAGTCGCGCTGAAACCCTTTTCCGTACCCTGTGCCCTTGTCATAGCCTTCACCGGGGCACTGATTTGGGGTAAGAGCGACCTGCGGCAACGGTTGCTCGGGCCACACGCGCTGAGTGACCGCTTTCCGGGACTCTCTTTCATGATTTTCGCCTCCCATTGGCTGATAATCTACGATATGCAGTTTCTGGTCTTCGCCGTGGTGAAACCCACCTCCGACATTGGCGTGGCCTCATGCGTGATTCTCTCTTATATCTGCCTGGGCGCAAGCATCATGCTTTGCTACCGGCTGCTGGGGCGGGTCTGGCCGGCCGCGCAAAGGCTTCTCACCGGCCGAGCCGGAAAAAAGAAAAAACGAGCGGCTGCCACTGCCGCGGCATAAAAGGATTTAATACGATTTCTATACGGGCCTATGCGGACCCGTTCTTTTTACCCATAAAAATTTGCGGGTTCACATATTTATCGTTACTTTTGCGCTCAGAATCTATTACCCCGGAAAAACTCAAAATTAACGAGTAAAAAAGTAACGGAATGAATAGAGAGACAATTTCGCGGCGTGTCAGCGCCCTGTCGCCGTCGGCGACGCTTGCCATGTCCTCCAAGAGCGCGGAACTGCGTGCCTCCGGCGTGGACATCATAAACATGGCTGTCGGCGAACCCGACTTCGACACTCCCCACCACATCAAGGAGGCGGCCAAGCGTGCCATCGACGACAATTTTTCGCACTACTCCCCGGTGCAGGGATACCTGTCGCTGCGCCGTGCCATCTGCGACAACCTGCTGAGCGCCAACGGCCTGGAGTTCACCCCCGAGCAAATAGTGGTGGGCAACGGCGCCAAGCAGGAACTCAGCAACGCCGTGCTGACGCTGGTGAATCCCGGCGACGAGGTGATTATCCCCACCCCGGCGTGGGTGAGCTACGTGGAGATGGTGAAACTGGCAGGCGGCGTCCCGGTGGAGCTTTACGCCCCGATGGAGCAAGGGTTCAAGATAATGCCCGCGCAACTTGAGGAGGCCATCACCGAGCGCACCGTACTGCTGATGCTCAACACGCCGTCGAACCCCACCGGCGCCATCTACTCGCGCACCGAACTGGCTGCCCTCGCCGCCGTGCTGGAGCGCCACCCGCAGGTCTTCGTCCTTTCCGACGAAATCTACGGACACATCAACTTCGGAGGCCGCGTGCATTCGCTGTGCGAGTTTGCAGAAGTGCGCGACCGCGTGGTGCTGGTCAACGGCGTCAGCAAGGCCTACGCCATGACCGGCTGGCGCATCGGTTACCTCGCCGCCGCGCAACCGGTGGCCGACGCCGTGGCCAAGCTCCAGAGCCAGACCACCTCGGGCGCCTCCTCCATAGCGCAGAAAGCGGCAGAGGCCGCTTACCTGGGGCCGCAGACCTGTGTCAGCGAGATGTGCGGCGTCTTCCGCCGCCGTCGCGACCTTATCGTGAGCCTCGCCACCGGAGTGGAGGGTTGGCGCGTCAGCGAACCGCAAGGCGCCTTCTACCTCTTCCCCGACGTCTCGGCGCTGCTCGGCCGCCGCTTCGGCGACCGCGTAATCCGCAGCTCCGAAGACTACGCCCTCTTCCTGCTCGAAGAGGCACGCGTGGCCACCGTGGCCGGCGAAGCATTCCGTGCACCCGGACACATCCGCCTCAGCTTCGCCACCTCCGACCGCAACATCCGCGAGGCCATGCGCCGAATCGCCGACGCAACCCTGCGGCTGCGGTAACCGCTCCCCACTGACCCTACACGGAGAGCGGTCTCCCCTACCTTCCAGGCCGCTCCCCGAAAAAACAAACCTCCTCTCCCCCACCCTTTCAGCTAATCTTGAACCAAACCTGAACATACAACCTAAATATACCATGAACACCATCGCACAGGCCCGCAAGAACATGCGGCTGCTCGAAATCCTCTCGCGGAACTTCGGCAACAGCACCGCCGCCGCGGCCGAAATCATCAACCTCGAGGCCATCATGAGCCTCCCGAAAGGCACGGAACACTTCGTGGCCGACATCCACGGCGAACACGAAGCCTTCATCCACATCCTCAAGAACGCCTCCGGCAACATCAAGCGCAAAGTCAAAGAACTCTTCGGCGCCACCATGCGCGACGAGGAGATACGCCAGCTCTGCACCCTCATCTACTATCCCGCGCGCAAGCTCGCCGACATCAAACAGTCGGAGTGCAACATGAACGACTTCTACATGATAACGCTCCACCGCCTGGTGCGCGTGCTGCAGCGCGTCTCCGAGAAGTACACCCGCTCCAAGGTGCGCAAGGCTCTCCCGAAACAGTATGCCTACATCATCGAGGAGCTGCTCCACGAAAGCGGCGCCGCCAACAAGCAGTCGTACTACCACCGCATCATCGAGACCATCATCGAGACCGGCCAGGCCGACGACTTCATCAAGGCCATGGGCAACGTCATACAGCGACTGAGCATCGACCACCTGCACATCCTGGGCGACGTCTACGACCGCGGCCCCGGCGCCCACCTCATCATGGACCGCCTGAGCCGTTACCGCAACTACGACATACAGTGGGGCAACCACGACGCCCTGTGGATGGGCGCCGCCGCCGGAAACGTCAGCTCCATCGCCAACGTGCTGCGCATCTCGCTGCGATACGCCAACATGGCTACCCTCGAAGACGGCTACGGCATCAACCTCGTGCCGCTGGCATCGTTCGCAATGGACGTCTACGGCGACGACCCCTGCACCGTTTTCCTCCCGAAGGTGGAGTTCGAGGACACCGAGATAGCGCAGAAAAACCGCCTGCTCACGGCCCGTATGCACAAGGCCATCTCCATTATACAGTGGAAGCTGGAACACGACATCATAGCGCGCCACCCGGAGTGGGACATGGGCGCCCGTGACATCCTCCACACCCTTGACCGCGAAAACGGCACCGTAACCATCGAGGGACGCGTCTTCGAGATGCCGGAGATGAACTTCCCCACCGTAGACCCCGCCGACCCCTACCGCCTCACCGAAGAGGAGGCCTCGCTGGTGGAGAAGCTGGTAAACTCCTTCCGCGGCAGCGACAAGTTGCGCAAGCACATCGAAATCATGTTCTCCCATGGCTCCATGTATGCCTGCACCAACAACAACCTGCTGTTCCACGCCTCCGTGCCCCTCAACGAAGACGGCTCTTTCAAGGAGGTGAAAATCGGCGACAAGAGCTACAAGGGGCGCGCCCTGCTCGACAAGGTGGACATACTGATGCGCCAGGCCTTCGACCCCGCCGCCACAGCCGCAGACCGCGAGTTCGCAATAGACTATTACTGGTACCTCTGGTGCGGCGCCGACTCCCCCTTGTTCGACAAGTCCAAGATGGCCACATTCGAGCGTTACTTCCTCACCGACAAGGCCATACGACACGAGGAGAAAGGGCACTATTACCACCTGCGCGAACAGGCCGACATCTGCGACAAGATACTGCGCGAGTTCGGTCTCGATGCGGAACACGGCCATATCATCAACGGCCATGTCCCCGTAAAAGCCTCCAAGGGCGAGACGCCGGTAAAGGCCGACGGCAAGATGATGGTCATTGACGGCGGTTTCTCGAAAGCCTACCACGACACCACCGGCATAGCAGGCTACACGCTGGTCTACCACAGCCGCGGCTTCCAGCTGGTGCAGCACGACCCCTTCACCTCGGCCGAAGACGCCGTGAAGCGCGGCACCGACATCGTCTCCACCACACAGATAGTGGAGTTCAACGCCCAGCGCCTCAACGTGCGCGACACCGACATAGGCCGCGACCTTCTGCGCCAGATCGAAGAACTCAAGCTGCTGCTGACGGCCTTCCGTGCCGGCCTAATCAAAGAGCGCTTCTGACCCCTCCCCGCCAAAGTTCACCAACCCGCATAACGGAAAAGAAGAGGGTGTATCAAAATGAAGTTTTTGGTACACCCTTTTGTCTTGCCTTACCTCTCACCCCGCACGCCTGACGGTGTACGGGGTTACGGAAAAATCTGCTTCCTGGCGGAAGCGCTATGCAATACAGATACTGCATATTATTAGAATCATACGTCCTGAACTTCTGTTTATAAAAAGCATATATACTTACTGCGCATACTATACTTTATTTGCTTCATAATTCTCAAAACTTTTAGAAACTTGGAGAATTATTTGCGGGAACCGGGGATTTTTGTTATCTTTGCATTCGTCAGTTCCACGACCCCGATCGCCGCCGGGCATTGCCCGCGTCGCGGAAATCCGGCTGACACTATTATTCCATTGGTTTTCACGGACATCGGAGAGCACTGCCTATGACAAAAGAAGAGCACCACGAATATACACCGGAAGAGGAAAACGCGATGATAGAGCAGGCCTACCAGGAGCTGCTCCAGGCCTATCTTAGCTCCAACCACCGCAAGAAAGTAGAAATCATAGAGCGGGCCTACCGTTTTGCGCGGCGGGCCCACGCCGGGGTTCGTCGCCGCAGCGGCGAGCCTTACATCATGCACCCCATAGCAGTGGCGAAAATCGTTATCTCGGAGCTGGGCCTGGGTTCCACATCCATCTGTGCCGCGCTGCTCCACGACGTGGTGGAGGACACCGAATATACCCGCGACGACATAGCGGCCACCTTCGGCGAGAAGATAGCCTCCATAGTGGAGGGCCTCACCAAGATTTCGGGCGGCATTTTCGGCGCCAAGGCCTCGCTGCAGGCCGAAAATTTCCGCAAACTGCTGCTCTCGATGTCCACCGACGTGCGCGTGGTGCTCATCAAGATGGCCGACCGCCTGCACAACATGCGCACGCTCGGCTCCATGCGCCCCGAAAAGCAGTTCAAGATAGCGGGCGAGACGCTATACGTCTACGCGCCGCTGGCCCACCGCCTCGGCCTCTTCAAGATAAAAACCGAACTCGAGGACCTCGCCTTCCGCTACGAGCACCCGGCCAAGTATGCCGAGATAGTGTCGCTCGTCAACGAGACCGACGCCCACCGCGAGCAGATAGTGGAGAAGTTCGTGGCTCCGGTGCGCAAGAAGCTCGACGCCGCCGGCTTCAAATATGAGATAAAGGCCCGCGTGAAGAGCGCCTTTTCCATCTACAACAAGATGGAGAACAAGCATGTGGGCTTCAACGAGATATACGACATCTATGCCGTGCGCGTGATTTTCGAGAACGACGATGACGCGCTGGAAAGGATAAAATGCTGGCAGATATACACCTTCTTTACCGACGGGCACCGCACCCACCCCGAGCGGCTGCGCGACTGGACCTCCACCCCGAAGGCCAACGGATACCGCGCCCTGCACCTCACCGTGATGGGACCCGAAGGCAAGTGGATAGAGGTGCAGATACGCTCGCGCAAGATGGACGACATAGCCGAGCTCGGCTATGCCGCCCACTGGAAATACAAGACCGGAGTATACGAGGAGGAAACGGAGCTGGACAACTGGATTGGCACCATCAAGGACATCCTGGCCAACCCGGAACCCAACGCCATAGACTTCCTCGACACCATAAAGCTGAACCTCTTCAGTTCGGAGATCTACGTCTTCACTCCGAAGGGGGACCTATACACGCTTCCGGCCGGCTCCACGGTGCTCGACCTGGCCTTCGCAATCCACTCGGAGCTGGGCATCCACTGCATGGCGGGGAAAATTTCGCACAAGCTGGTGCCCATCTCCCACGTGCTGGAAAGCGGCGACCAGGTGGAAATCATCACCTCGGCCACGCAGCAGCCGCAACCGGAGTGGATACAGTATTGCCACTCCGCCAAGGCGCAGAACCGCCTGCGCGCCATCCTGCGCCGCGACCGCCGTTCCCTGGCCCTCAAGGGGAAGAACATCTTCCTCGAGTTCCTCGAAAAGAAGGGGCTGCAGTTCTCGCAGTCAATGGTGTCGCGCCTCGTCAGCAACTACCACCTCTCCAGCGAGGAGGAGTTCTACCTGATGCTTGCCAGCGACGAGATAGACCTCAAGGCGCCTGAACTCCAGGAACTGGGGCGCACTCGCTCGTCGCTACTCTCCAAGATTCTGCGCAACCCCTTCTCCTCCAAGAAGAAAGGGGGCAAGGAGAAAGACCGCAAGAAGCAAATAAACCGCAAGGAGGTCTATGTGCTGCGCCCCGGCGACAACCCCAACTACCGCCTGGAATCCTGCTGCCGTCCGGTGCCGGGCGACGATGTGCTGGGATTCGTGGACGACGACGAGAACGTGGTGGTGCACAAGCTGAACTGCACCACGGCGATGCGGCTGAAGACGGCCTTCGGCTCGCGCCTTGTGGCCACCCGCTGGGAGGGAAAAGCCGACAGCTTCACCGCAACGCTCGAAATCGAAGGGCTCGACCGCCTCGGCATGATAGGCGACATAGCCAACTCCGTCTCCGGCGAGGAACTCGGCATCAACATCCGCGCCCTGAGCATCACGGCCGACGGCACGGTGTTCAACGCCAGCATTACGGTGCAGATAGACACTACCGCAACGCTCGACAAGGTGATACAGGCCATCGGCAAGGTGAAGGGGGTGCGGAACGTGAGCCGCGTGAGCTGACCGCCCCGGGTACAGCACTGAATCAGAATCAATTAAAACCCGACGGTGTCCCGCTACGGGCGCCGTAACTTAGATATGAAGAAACTGTTTTCGAAGATAAACATGGTGCGCACGGCCATGGCGCTGCTGCTCACCACAGTTGTGGCGCTGCTGCTTCCGCACGCCGACCGCCAGTCATACAGCTACGAGCTGAACCAGCCCTGGCGCTACCCGCTGCTGACGGCGCCCTTCGACATGCCCGTGATGCGCGACTCCACCACGCTGGGATTCCTGCGCGACAGCCTCGACAAGCATTTCGTCCCCTTCGTGAAGCGCGACCCCGCCGCCGAGAACAAGGCCGTGGAGACTTTCCGCATGGCCGCCAAGGACGTCAACCCGCACGATGTCCAGACCGTCGAAAACCTCATGCGGCAGGTCTACAAGGAGGGGGTCATGGAACCGGCCATCTATACCAACGTGAGCAACTACACCGGCATGAAGGTGCGGATGTCGGAGACGGAGAGCGACCCCGACGCCGTCTCCGAAGTGGCGGCCACCGGCATGGTGTCGCCCGCCATGGCCTATACCCTCATCGACTCGCTGTACACGGCGCGCTTCAAGGGGCTCCCCGACGCACGAATGTCACCGGAAATCTCCAAAGCCCTCAACCTCAGCATAGTCCCCAACGTGGTGCTCGACTCGGTGCTCGACAAGAAATACCGCGACCAGGAATACTTCAACGTCACCGGCGCGCAGGGCGTCATAAAGAAAGGGCAGCGCATCGTGGACCGCGGCGAAATCATAACCCCGCAGATCTACACCAACCTGAACACCTTCCAGGAGATGTTGTCAAAGAGTTCGCAGGCCATCGACCAGGACACGTACTTCATGGCCGGCCAGGTACTGTACATCTTCCTGTGCGTGACGCTGCTCTACCTGTTCATGGGCATGTACAGGCCGCACTTCTTCGCCAATGTGCGCAAGATGGCTTTCCTGATGACCTTCATCACGCTCTTCATAGCGCTGACCATCATCCTGTTCGAGAACATCACCAACGGCATCTACCTGGTGCCCTTCGCCGCCCTGCCGGTGGTGATACTGATATTCTTCGACGCGCGGACGGCCATATTCTCGCTACTAATGACGGTACTCATCTGCGCACTGCTGGCCACCTATCCCTTCGAGTTCATCGGCATGGAGTTGTGCGTGGGCCTCGTGGCCACATTCAGCCTCCACCAACTGTCGCGCCGCTCGCAACTGGTGCGCACCGCCTTCTTCTCCTTCATAGCCTATTCGGTGTGCTACTTCATCTTCAACCTCATCCTCAACGGCGACCTCAACCACTTCTCGTGGCACATGATAGGACTCTTCGGCATCAACAGCATCATCCTGGCTTTCGCCTACATACTCATTTTCATCATCGAGCGCATCTTCGGGTTCACCTCCACGGTTACACTGGTTGAACTGAGCGACATCAACTCGCCGCTCCTGCGCCGTCTGGCACAGGAGGCGCCGGGCACTTTCCAACACTCCATGCAGGTATCCATGCTCGCCTCCGAGGCCGCGTTGCGCATCGGCGCCAACGTGCAGCTGGTGCGTACCGGTGCCCTGTACCACGACATCGGCAAGCTCGAAAGCCCCGTCTTCTTCACCGAAAACCAGCACGGCGTGAACCCGCACGCCGGACTCGACCCGGAAACGTCGGCACGCAAAATTATCCGCCACGTCACCTACGGGCTGCAGCTGGCCGCCAAGAGCAAGCTCCCCGAGGTGATACAGCACTTCATCACGGAGCACCACGGCCGCGGCATCACAAAATACTTCTACAACACGGCGGTCAACGAAAGCAACGGCAAACCCGTGGACAAGGATAAATTCCGCTATCCCGGTCCCAACCCGCAGAGCAAGGAAACCGCCATACTGATGATGGCCGACGCCGTGGAGGCCGCCTCCCGCTCGCTGAAAGACTACTCCGAAGCCTCCATCAACGCGCTGGTAGACAAGATAGTGGACAGCCAGGTGAAGGACGGGCTGCTGGCAGAGTCGCCGCTATCCTTCCGCGAACTCGGCGAGGTGAAAGACACTTTCAAGAAGCGTCTGGCCACCATCTACCATTCGCGTGTGGCGTATCCGGAACTTAAAAAACCGGAAACGTCACGACCGCAGCCGGAGGAAAAGTCAGAAACTCCCGCACCCGACGCCGAGCCCCGGGAGTGAAACTGCGCTCCGGGAGGCAGGATATAATATTTTTCCCGTTTCAAGCGTTATATAGTAATAACCTGAAAAAACTATGGCAGTAGCATTCATCATATTGGCGGTCCTCCTGTGGGTGGTATCGCTTTTCCTGCAAGGGCGGCGCCAGCTGCTGGCACCGGCGGCCTCTTACCTGGGGTTGCTGACGCTCAGCTTCGCCACCGGCAGCGACGGCCTGCCTCTGCTGCCCATCAACAACGTCATCCTCATAGGCTGGCTGTGCATGACGCTCGTGGTGATGACCTCCGTCGTACTGCAACCGGCAGCCGTCCGCGCGCAGAAACGCGGAACCGGCTACATGACCGTCGGCGCCCTCGCCGGAATGAGCGTCGGCCTCCTCGGATTCACCGTAGGCGCCGGCAGCCTCTCGCTAATCTACGGCCTGATGATCCTTGCCACCGCCGCAGGCACCTTCTTCGGTTTCCTCCTCTTCACCAACACCCCCGACGGCGCCGGGGTGAACCTGCGCTCCGGACGTTTCTTCAAATACCTGCTGGCCAAGGGCTTTCCCATCGCCATCGCAGTGATGATGACAGGCGTGGCCGCCGTAGTGGCCATCGCCACTTACGCAACTTATTAGCTCACCTCAATTCATAATACCCCAGACATGCTGAAAACTTCAAACTTACTGAAATATCTTCTTGCCCTCTGCGCCGTCTCGTATGCCGTGATGTGCGCTTTCACCCTCCAGGCACAACGTTCGCAGCAACCGCAGCGTTCATCCGGCCCGCGCGTCATCAAAACCGAAAAACCCGACCTCGGCAAAATACGCAGCGAAACACTAAACCCCAAAAGCCCCTTCTACTTCCCCAAGCTGAAGAAAAAATACGAGAAACGAGACACGGTGATGACCCCCGAGGAGTTCCGCTACTTCTACCTGGGGTATATGTTCCAGGAAGACTACGACCCCTACCGCCGCACACAGTACGACGACAAGACCGACGAGCTCAAAAAGAAGACAAAGCACACCAAGGAGGAGGTGGACACGCTGATAAAATATGCCGAACTCAGCCTCGAAGACAACCCCTTCGACCTGCGCCACATGTCGTTCCTTGTGCACGCCCTGCGCGAGAAGGAGAAATCTTACCGCGCCAAGATATGGGAGTTCCGCCTCGAGAACCTGCTCGCCGCCATCAAGAGCACCGGCACCGGCGAGGACGTGGACAACGCCTGGTATGTCATCACCCCGATGCACGAATACGATATGGTGCAACTGCTCGGTTATGAGGCCACCGATGTGGATTTCAACACTTATCCCGGCTACGACATACTCATGGTGTCGCCCGAAGAGGAGACCGCACGCCGCCTCAAGAACCGCGTGGCCGACAAGTTCTTCTTCAACGTGATGATTCCCACCGAGCAGTTCGAGCTGAAACATCCCGAAGGACTCGAAGAGGATGAAGAGGAAGCCACAGAGGGAGAAGGCGCCGGAGACCCCGACGACCTCCCCGCACAATGACAGCAAATAAAATAATAAAACGAAACAGATAAATGAAAAATCAGAAAGAAGTGACAGTAGGCCAGGACATGTTCGTGGCCTTCGCATATAAACTTACCGACGACAAGAGCGGCGAACTGCTCTTCGAGACACCGAAGGACGCCCCCGACACCATTGTATACGGCGTGACGCCCGGCGTGACGCCCGGTCTGCTCATGGCCCTCAAAGACCTCAAGGCCGGCGACAAGTTCGGAGTGACGCTCCCGCCCGAAGCCGCTTTCGGCAACCGCAACGACCAGATGGTGATGAAACTCGAAAAAGAAATCTTCACCGTCGACGGCCAGCTCGCCGAGGAGGTGAAAGTGGACGCCATGCTCAACATGCTCACCGAGAACCAGGAACGCGTGCTGGGCCGCGTGCTTGACATCAGCGACACACACGTGACGATGGACTTCAACCATCCCTTCGCCGACCGCACGGTGCGCTACGAAGGCGAAGTGGTGGACGTGCGCCCCATCACGGCCGAGGAGCTGAAGCAAATGCAGCACGGCTGCGGCGGGTGCTGCCACGGCGGCGACTGCGGCGACGGTTGCGGCGACCACAAAGAAGGCGGCTGCTGCGGCGGCTGCTGACCCACCTTAGCAAAATCCACAAAAAGAAATAAAAGAGCTGCCCCGCCGGCAGCTCTTTCATTTCGACATAAGCAGCTTTTTTATAGTAAGCAAAGTAAATAAATGTGCCTACTATAATCAACAAAACTGGATTTTACAGTAGTGGTAGTATTAAAAGGATATAAGAAGCGTTCTGCCACTAACTATAACAAAGTTGAGCCAGTAGCCTTATACCGCTCTTTAACTCTACGATTCCTGCCTTTCTGCCTACCTAATTCTTCGTTCCGGGCCTTTTGCAGATCCAACAGTGTAGATCAAAGTCAGATGCGGCAAGTGCTCAAGAGCGAGTTTCAGAATATAAAGACCTTGCCGGGATATTGTTGCGTAAACAGTCGCCTTTACACGGAATTTTATGAGCGGTTCAAACAATTATGCGCACAAGGCTGTTTGAGGATAGATACATTGCCGCATGGTTCCTTTGTCCCTCCTCCTTTGTTTCTTCTTTCGAGCCGGAGCCGGAGTATAGCGGGGTCTTCTTTCATGCGAAAAATTTTTCAGGTTTTCAAAAACTTTATCGATACAGGGTGCGTTATACTATTGCATTTGAAAGACAAACGCAACTAAATAAAAAACCAACATAATTTAATAAAATGGAAAACACAAAGTATTCTCCTGCAGTGCAGGAACTCGCAGATCTTATCAAAGAAAACAATTGGGAAGATAAATTCAACCAAGCCATCGCCAAGGTCGTGGCATATAAGATTCCGGGACTCTCGGACATCAAATCCATCGAGGATTACCTTGACTACCTGGAGGCTTACTGCCACTGGGTACCGGCCGAAAACCGCGAAGGCACACACGTTTACCAACACCTCTTCCGTTCCTTCTTCCTGCTGGACCAGGAACCGGTGAAATCCCTCCAGACACCGAACGTCCCCAACGCCGAGATGCCGAAGCTCTCCCCGCTCTCGAAATGGATGAGCGACTACTGCTACGCCATCGGCGACTGGCTTGACACTCCGGAATCCATCACTGACGACAGCGTGAAATCGTTCTACGAAAGCGCCGTCTACAACATGGACGAATACGAAGAGCCGCGCGGCGGCTGGAAGACCTTCAACCAGATGTTCGCCCGCTACGTGAAACCGGGTTGGCGTCCTATCGCAGCCATCGAGGACAACCGTATCATCGTACACCCGGCCGATGCCTGCTTCGGCGGCCAGTGGGAGATACGCCCCGACACCCACGTGCGCATCAAAGGCCTCGACTGGCAGATTTCCGAGCTTCTGGAAGGAAGCCCCTACGCCGACAAGTTCAAAGGCGGCATGTGGTGCCACTCGTTCCTCAGCTGGACCGACTACCACCGTCAGCACGCTCCCCTTTCGGGTATCGTCCGCGAGGCACGTGTCATCCAGGGTGCCTGCTACGTTGACCTCGTTGCCGTTCCGGCAAAAGAGGATCCCGCTACCCACGAGGTGGAAGCTTGGCGTGCCACCGCTCCCGACCAGGCCGGTTATGAGTTCGCACAGACACGTGGCCTGATAGTACTGGAGACCGAATACGGTTTCTGCGCAATCCTCCCCATCGCCATGCCGCAGGTATCGTCGGTAGTAGTCACCGCCGAGGTCGGCAAGGCACTCCGCAAGGGCGACGAAATCAGCTACTTCCAGTTCGGCGGTTCTGACATCGTTTACCTCTTCGACGCCAACATGAACGTATCTATGTCGGCCCACAAGGGCACCCACTACAAGGTGGGCACCAAGATCGGTGAAATCTACCCTGTGGTAAAGCTCTGATTACCGGAGATTGATTATTGAAAACACTTAAGGGATGTCCGTCCGTCAACAGCTACGGACGGACATCTCTTGTTTCAATCACGAGCACATAAGTAAGTGTTCAAATTAAACCGATAATAAGTGAAAGAATTAATCTCACATATC